>Ga0208940_1000415_pt1 | contig 54306 bp, 42 predicted proteins | sample AD_JPNNA6_MetaG_FD_184445 | JGI IMG/M metagenome (GOLD analysis project Ga0208940, IMG submission 184445) | Active sludge microbial communities of municipal wastewater-treating anaerobic digesters from Japan - AD_JPNNA6_MetaG (SPAdes) (version 2) | ecosystem: Engineered > Bioreactor > Anaerobic... | reverse complement strand
GTCCGTAGAGCCGCCGCCTATCTGAACAGGAGAGGATTTATTCGCCGTAGTACCGTCGCCAAGTTGACCATAATAGTTATATCCCCAAGCCCAGAGAGTACCGTTAGATTTTATAGCTACGGTGTGCCTCTCTCCACAAGAGACGCTAACCCAATCGGTAGAGATCCCTATCTGAACCGGAGAAGATTTACCTACCGTAGTACCGTCGCCAAGTTGACCGGAGTTGTTATATCCCCAAGCCCAGAGAGAGCCGTTTGTTTTCATAGCTACGGTATAATATTCTCCGCAAGAGACTCTTGCCCAATCGGTAGAGCCGTCTATCTGAACCGGAGAAGATTTACCTACCGTAGTACCGTCGCCAAGTTGACCATAATTATTACGTCCCCAAGCCCAGAGAGTACCGTTAGATTTTATAGCTACGGTATGACCGTTTCCGCAAGAAATAATACCAAAATCGCTATTCCACTTCGCCCATAGCTCTACATCGCCCGTAGAGCCGAGAGTTATCTCCGTTATCTTAGTCGCAAATCCCGGGTCCGAGTACCATCCGCCGAATGTATAACCGATCTTTGTAGGAGCTTGGAGGATTATAGTCGGAGTCTCGACGGTATAAATCGCGGGATTGCCCGCTCTGTTTGTCCCGCCGTCCAGGTTATAACTAATATTATAGGTTATTGCGTCCCACTTAGCGTAAAGAGTAATATTCTCCGAGACGGTATATAAATTAAATAACCATTCATTCTTTAAAGAGGAATCAATATGCCAACCGCCAAACATATATCCCGCTATCGCCGTCGTCGGATTAGCCGGTTTTACGATCTTATTTCCGCTAACGATACTTTGGTTAGCGACCGCGCTTCCGCCGTTACTCTCAAACGTTACGGTATATTTCGTCGTTATTATCTTCTCGACTGCTACAATATAGTTCCTTATCTCCCCGCTCTCGCTTATAACGTCTATGCTGAATATATTCTTCCCGCTATCGACGCTCATATTCCCCGACGCTGCGCCCGACTCCGCAATAGCGCCGTTTATCTTTATAGTAGAATTTGAGTTCTCCGCGCTCGGAGTAAAGGTTACCGTATTAACTGTTCCATCGACCGTAACGTCGTAGTAAGTTACGTTCTTATCAAACGCCGGCGACATCGTCCCCTTTGATATAGTCAAGCCCGACAGATATACGTTCTTCGATATCTTAGATAGCGACTTGCTCCCTACGGGATTATCGACCGCCGCGGCTACCGTAACGTCGTTCAAAATCCGAGTCGCATACCCCTCGTGGTAAAACACAAGATTATACGTCCCGATCGGTATATCTTTGATGCAGAAGTCGCCCGATATATCGGTCGCCGCTATATACGAAGTCCCCTCGGCGTAGACAAACGAGCCGTACATATCGGTCGTCATATCTGACAGCGTTACTCGTCCGGTTATTCTACCCGTAGCGGTCAGGACTATATCAAGATCGACTATCGCTCTATCGTTTTTTACGACGACGTCCTTTACTACCGCGCCGAGAGTATTCTCCTTCTTGACCGTTACGGTATACGTCCCTTCCGGCATCCCGATTATCTCAAATTTACCGTTTTTATCGGTATAGACGCTGAATATGCTATCAAACAACAGATCGTAATCGGATATGCCTCTATTAGTCGTCTCGTAAACCGACGCGGTTCTTAGCCCGTCTATCTGCCTTTCGACTACGACGAGGCAGTTCGAGGCGTCGTTCATCCCCGGTATTTTTACGCTCCCTCTGACGCCGTTTGTCATATCCGAACCGTTGTTTAACAATTCGGAATCCTCCGGAATACTATAATTCAAATTTGAATTATAACATCCAAACGCCAGCCACGCCAATAATGCCAATCCCAAAAACTTCCTAATCATTCTAACTCCTCCTAAAAAATATATATAACTCCAAACAAGGGGTTGACTTGTCCCTAGCGCATGCGAGGGGCGCCCCCTTGTTCCCTAAAATTCTCTTCCTTCGAGTTCTCCGCCTCCTCGGCGGTAAAACTTCATACTACGGTATAACTACAATTTTAGTCTCTAAAGTATAACCGTCCCTAACCGCTATGAGGTAATAATTCCCCGACGGGATATTATGAAACTCGTAATAACCCGCTATACCGCTAGAGGTCAAAAAACTGTAATTATTGTTATAAAGCCGTATCAACGCTCCATATATCGCATTACCGGCGCTATCTTTAACATATCCGGCTAAAGAGACGATATAGTACTCAAAACTGATAGATTTGGCTCCGCTAATATTTCCGGCGGCGTCCTTCGCCCATATGTATACCGTATATACGCCCGCCGCAGAGCCCGACCCTATATCGAAATTCGCGGGCTTATCCGCCAGCCACCCCGCGTCGTTTATCGAAGGAGTAGTCGAGCTTTTGGATATAAACCATCCCGTTATCCCGACGTTATCAGTTCCCGATAGATTAAAAGTTATTATAGAGCTATCCGAAGAGGCGTCGCTCGTCCTTGAAAAAACCAAAATCGTCGGCTTTTCCGTATCGATAGTAGTAGTCGTAGTAGTAGTCGACGACGTCGTCGTTGAATTTGACACATATGTTGTAGTCGTTGTCGTCGACGCGTATGTTGTCGTCGTAGGAGCGACGGTCGTAGTCGTTGAATTTGACACATATGTTGTCGTCGTAGTTGTCGACGACGTCGTTATTACAGTTTGAGAAAAATCATATTGATAAAAAGGATTATTAAAAGAACAATCGGCAAAAAGTAAAATTCCCAAAACAACCGTTAAAATAAAGACGCGACAACTCCTCTTAGACATAATAACGCTCCTCCTTTTAATTAATATCTATTTATATTTTAAAATTTTAATCTCAACCTTCCTTTTGATTTCAGACGGTCCCTCCCCGCTGATACCGCCGTATCCGGTCGCCTTAATCCTATTGGTTTCCACCCCTTTACCGCTCAGATAAAACGCAACCTTTAAAGCCCTCTTCATCGACAACTCAAGTTCGTCTTCAAATTTTCCGACCGAATTTGTATAACCGCCAACTTCTATCGCTATATTTTTCCTTTTAATCAGAATTCCGGCGATTTCGTCAAGAACGGGACGCGACTCCTCCATTATCCTATCGTCGTCGGGATAAAATAAAATATTGTTGAACTCGACGACGTCGCCGACTTTCGCCGTTAATAATTTTTTTATCGAGTCCTCCGCCGCATCGACAATCTCATATGCGTCGTTTTTATCATCAACCCCATATGTGTCATTTTCCTTAACCTCATATGTGTCATTTTCTTTAAGAGCGTCGTCTGTCGCGTCGGTAATATTTGGGGTATTATTCTTTTTTAGATTTACTTGATAATTTTTTTTATCTTTAAAATTATCATTCAAAACCAAGAACTCCGTTTTCATTTTGGGAATATCTAATTCAAACTGAATTCCTACGCTCCATACAAAATACCCCGAAACTACCTCCACATTTTCGCTTCTGTGTATAAAAGTTTCTCCCCCCGCCTCGATATAAAGCCCAATCCAGCTAAAATAGGGATGAACTATAAATCTGCCGCTTCCGGTATATCTCGGCGTAACTACGTTCCCCCCGAATAAAATATCGAGTCTGTTTAAAAGTTGAAATTCTATAACCTTTATGGGAAGAAGAAACTTCATATCAAAGAGAAAAAAAAGCCCTCCGTCGTATCTTATATCGTTGTATTTATATTCATAAACATAAGAGAACGCCGAGAAAGAGCCGCCGATTCCGCTTCTGATATCGATCCATTCAACCGGCGAATAAAAAAAATCGAAAGTCCATCTAAATATATTTACCGCTCCAAAAAAGTCCATATTGCTATCGTACTGCCCCGTTGAAAAATAATTCTCAAACATAGATACGCCAAAGGTAAATTTGTCGTATTTTAGCCCCAACATAACTCTTCCGTTAAACCCGTCGCTTGCGTTTGAATACGACGGCTCAAAAACAAACGGATAAGCCCAAAAATCTATGATTGAAAAAAAAGAGACGCTCTTTCCCTTGTTAGCGCTCGGACTTTTGTTATCGATCAAAACGTTATTTATATTTGTATTTGTATTCCCTTCCGGAAAGATAAAATTGTTAAAAATTATTATTAAAGAGAATAAAATGAAATATTTCTTCATTAATAACCTCCGTTTAATAATCCCCATTTCTTATATAATTATTATGATATTGTAAAATATCTGTCAATATAAATCTTTAAATTTATGATAATTCGCAATTTTTTTGAATTTTTTGGGAAATTAAAATTATTCCAAATACGTCTGCTAAATATACAAATAAAAAGCCGTCTCTTTCGAGACGGCTTTTTTTAAACTCTATTAAGGTTGTTTTGTCCAAAGCGGAGTCGGTCCCCATATTACCGAGTTTTCGCTTTCCGCTCCGGTTCTAAAAACATTTGGCTGATAAGCCTTTAATATTAAGCCTAAGCCAGCGGGGCTAGGGCTAGCTTCCCAAGAAATTTTCATATTAAGACCGTTTATGGAAAACCCGTTATATGTAAAATCGCTGTTGATTCTACATCTACATATAACGTATTTTTCGCCCAAAAGGTCAGATGAATATGAAACTATATTTCCGGTTAAAAAAGTTGCCTTACTACTATTAACGTCGTAATCAATAGTCAGGTCGCCATTACTTGATACGGTAAAATATGCGGTTGTATCCCCGCCATCGCGCCCCGTCGTAAGATTTAGATCTGTTGTCTTCCAGATTCCCACTATACCAATATCATCGGGGATTCTAACTGTAGTTGTTGTCGTCGAAGTCGTAGCCGCCGCCTTCTCAACCGTAACGTAAAATACCAACGGTATACTGTTACTCTTGTCGCCTACCGATACGGTCGCCGTTAATGTTACGAATTTGTCTGAATTTTTATCGTGCGTTACAACGCCGGTCTCTGCAGATAATACCGAATCGTCGCCGGACTCCCACGAAATATCTATCGTATTGTCAAGATAGTGAAAAGAGGTCGGCAGACATATACGATCATACTCGTTAGACAGCGTAAAAGCTCCCGAAGCGTTAACGTTAACGGAGTTTACCCGCGAAAAGCCCAACAATTTATCAAACAACAAAGAAACCGCGTCGGCTAAAATATCTGCGCTTAAGTCGGTCGGACCAAGCTGCGTAACGTCTACGCCGCCAACGCTACCTCTAATCGCGTCTGGATTAACCGCCGTCAAACTACCGACGGACCCGGTTATATTTAAAGTGATATCATTATCCGCTAACGCCGTTATCGCGTCAATTGTACTATCGATATTTAAAGATAAATCTGACGGTAATTGCAGGATATTAACATTTGTAGTCTTAACGTCGATTGTCATATTAGCCGCGCCGCCGGACGAAGCGACGTTTATAAAAATGGTAGTAACCTTGCCCTCGCCCGTATCGCCCGTCTGATCTAAGGAGCAATTTGCCGTTAACACAGCCTTATTGATACTAACCTGGGCGGACAATTTAACGCTTACGCCGGCTTTGTTCACCTTCATAACGCCCTTGACGTTACTTGTTCCGGATACATAAACGCTGTTAGCTCCGCCGCCGTTAATTATAAACTGGTCGTTAATTGCGACATTCTGAATCTTACAATCTCCGTCCCCTACTCCCGACGCAACCTCCACGCTATTCGCCGAAAACCCGTCCAACTCTACGCCGCTTCTATTTATAACTAGTCCGTTAACGGAAGTCCCCGAAGAGCCGTTAATCGCAACCGCGCTATTGACGCTATACGAACCGTCAAAGGTTCCCGAAAGATTTATCGTTTCCAAATCCGTTCGAGCTAAAGCGGCTTTAAATCCGGCGTCGGTAGTAACGCTCGCGATTTTGCCGTCGACCTCTATACCGTCGTCGGTAGTCGGTATCTTCTTTATATCGCATCCTAAAAACAGAGCGAATATAACTATCGCCGAAATAATAAACCTAATTTTATACATTTTGACCTCCGAAAAAAAAGATTAACTATTAAGATATTATAGCGCCTTTTTCTACATTTTTCAATATAAAAAAGATATTTTATTCGATAAAATAAGAAAGCATAAAAAAATATTTTTTTTCTATTTTTTTATGCTTAAACAAATACTATTGGGCTAAATTTTTCAATAATATAGACGCGACTAACGCTAAAATAGCGTAGAATTCGGGTAGAGCTCCAAAAACTAACCCCTGTCCAAGAACCTCGTGTCCCGACCCTATAGCGGAAGCGCTCGAAGCGCAAATCTTCCCTTGATAAATCGCTGAAACCAACGCCACGATACCAAGCATCAATCCCGCTCCCAACACTAAACTTGCGTTAAACATAGAAATATCGGGCGTTACCAAATCTGAATATATAAAATACCCTACGAAGCCGTAAATACCTTGAGTAGACGGCAATATGGACGCTACAAGCAGCGCTCCAAACGCCTCCGGTCTTTTTTTAAGCGACCCCATCGCGCTACTTCCGCTTATAACCAATCCGATAGCGCTGCCGGATCCGGATAGTCCTATCATCAATCCCAAACCTATAGCGGCTACTATAAAAGCCGAATTCATTTCCCCCATATAATTAATCTCCTTACTCTATTCTTAAAAACTATATACTAAACCCAATAACATTGGATTATTTCCCGTCGTTACGCCGCGCCCTTTCTAAACGGATCGTAAGCCTTGCCGCCGCCTACAAAACCGTACGCTTTATAAAATTCCAGCAATATCAAGCGCAAAGGGTGAACAAACGCGCTTAGCGCAGATAAACTAATATTTATTATATGCCCCGCTAAAAGTATCGCAATCATTCCGATATAATTGATCCCGATAGGAGCCGAATCTCTTACCATAAAAGCGATCATATTAAAAGCTCCGCCGAGTAGTCCTCCGGCAAGTCCCAGCGCAAATAGACGAATATACGATAATACGTCGCCCGGAATTCCCGTAACTATTCCATACATCTCCCAAAGTCCCAAAAAAGGGCGTACAAATATTTTTTTATCTATATTATTAAATAACAGTATCAACGCTACTCCGGCAATAATTAACGATACGCCTACGTTAAAACCGTGAGGAATAGACGTTATAATCTTTTTAATCGGCATAGGTCCTATCGAAAAATCCCCTTTCAGCCCATACCCTACTCCGAGAATAACCGTTCCGGCAATAAGAAGAAAAACGCCCAAAGGTTGTAGTCCCGCTTTTATTCCTCCAAATTTAATTTTACTAATCGTCTGTAAAAAATAACCAAACAAAATTTGAATAACTCCCAGCATAATCGCAAACGACATTTGGGTATTCATATCTGTAAATATAGCCGTTTTTTTTAAGGCTTTTGGAAGTAAAGTCATCTCCGTTATCTTAAAACCAAAAAAACTATCTAAGACTGCGCCGGCAATTATCGTCGATAAACTAAGAAAAAATCCCAAATATAAAATAGGACGTATTTTCTTATTTTTCCCAAATAAAATAGCGACTATTACGGTAATAAATAAAACCAGCCCGTATCCGGCGTCTCCCAAGCATAATCCGAAAAATGCGGCAAAAAACGGAGCAAAAAACGGAGTAGGATCCATCTCGCCGTAATTTGGCATACTGTGCATCTTGGTTATCGGCTCAAAAAGCCTGTTAAAAGCGTTGTTGCGCAACTTTATCGGAATCTCGTCCCCCTCTGCCGGATCGTCGACGATATAAGCGACGTCCTCCTTTTCCAAAAACTCCTCGACAAATTTTAATACTCTTTTTGGAACCCATCCCCGAATAAACAAAGCCTTTCCTTCGACCTCCGGACTTAAACTCGAATCTACCACATTATATTGCAAACTATCTTCAAGATCGACTCTATATTTATCAAATTCGTCCATTAATTCCGCGTAGGAACTTTTAGATTTTTCGAGAACGCCGATACTCTCTTCTATACGGGCGGCTTCTTTTTTCAAACGCTTCAAACTTTTAAGAGGAATTTTCTCCTCGGAAGCTCTAACGCTTTCTAACGACGCCGGGTTTTTGTAAAATACCGCGAAAAAAACCTTAGATTTCTCTTCGATAATCTTTTCAACAAAAACGTCGTTAGAAATACCTGAAACTATATCGTCGTAATCCTTATCTCTGGCGTAAAACAGTTTGAGTTTATAGCCGGATCTTTCCTCAATCGCTCTAATCGTATCGGGATCAAAATCGCCCCATTTAGTTAAAAGCTCTATCTCTTTTCGGATATTATCCAAACGAGATTTTTCCGCGCCAAGTCTATTTTCAATGTTCTCTATCTCGCTAAGATACTGTTCAATATCGCCGCCGTCGCGCGATTTTTGAGCGATCTTACTATTTTTCGTCTTATTCGACAAAACTATCTTTTTACACTTATCCAGCTTGGACAATCTGTTTTTTATATCTTGAATAGCGTCGCTCTGAATATTATCGCCCGTATCTAAATGAACGACGCCGATCTTTTGAAGCCGCTCCAGAAACTCGTCTTTGGATTGATGATATATCAATAGATACAACTTCTTCATCTTCTCAATCATTCATACATCTCCTTAGACGCCTGAATATTTTTAGTGATTTTTTGAGCGGCTTTTTCAAGATTGTCGACGTCCTCAAGAAATCTTTTTATCTTCAAAATAGCTTCTGAATATTGAGGTATTTGCACTTTTTCGTAAAGATTAACCTTTTGCGTGGTTTTTTTTCTGGCGTATTCAAGTATCTCTATCTTTTCTCTCTCAATCTCAATTTTTGACAAAAATTCGGACAAAGTTTTAAGAATTTCTACCCCTTCGCTAAACCAAATCGGATTGTTAAATTTAGAAAAATTTTCAACTTTATAATCAATCTTTTCTAATTCGGGAGCTTTAATACCGGCTATTTTCTTTGTTTCCAAATGTATTTGACTTATCGTAAATATTGAGTCCGGAAATTCGCGCCACAATCTCACGGATTGTTTTATGCCCGTCTCAAACTCTCTATATTTCGCCTCCATCTCTTTAAGAATTTGCTTCTCTTTTTTCACGGTCAATCTCAACGCGGCTTCCTTACTTTTAAGAGTAGGCAGAGCCGCCGTTCTAATCTTTAACTGCTTCTGCAAGAACTGCATATCGACTTTGTTAAACTGATATTTTAAAGCCATAAATAATCCTCGTATCGCCTTCTTATCTCTACGTATAAAAGTCGCCCAAAATTCACCTTTCGCCGCCGACCCAATACTTATCCATAACAGACTTTTTGATCCCCACCTCCGACTGAGAAAAAAACTTCCCAAAAAGCGCCCACGCGGTATCAAGCATCTCGTCGACTTCGATGTTTACGTCGATAGCCAATAACTTATCCGAATATTCCGAGGAAAACTTAATCGCTCTCTCGTCGTATTCCGTTAAATCAAAACCGTTATCCCTTTTAGTTTTAGCGTTCGCCGCGTCCGCGTACAATCTTACCGCGGCGTTCATAACCTGAGGATGATCTTCGCGAGTTTTTTTGCCTATAACCAACTGTTTCAATCTCGACAAAGACCTAAAAGGATCGACTATTACTTTATTAATTTCAGAATCCTTTCTCAAAAACAGTTGCCCCTCGGTAATATAACCGGTATTATCCGGTATTGCGTGAGTAATATCCCCCCCCGAAAGCGTAGTAACGGCTATAATGGTTATAGAGCCGCCGTCCGGAAACTGAACGGCTTTCTCATACAATTTCGCAAGGTCGGAATAAAGAGACCCCGGCATAGAGTCTTTCGAGGGAATCTGATCCATTTTATTGGAAACTATAGCCAAAGCGTCCGCAAACAGCGTCATATCGGTAAGAAGCACCAAAACTTTCTGTTTTTTATCCACCGCGTAATATTCCGCCGCAGTCAAAGCCATATCCGGAATCAAAAGTCTTTCAACAGGCGGATCTTCGGTCGTATTGATAAAGCAAACTATCTTATCCAACGCTCCCGCGTTATCAAAGAGATGTTTATAATACAGATAATCGTCGTTTGACAGCCCCATGCCGGCTAATATAATCTTATCGGCTTCGGCTCTAAGAGCTACGTCCGCCATAACCTGGTTGTAAGGCTGATCCGGATCGGCGAAAAAAGGAATTTTTTGCCCCGTTACTAAAGTATTATTTAGATCTATACCGGCGATTCCGGTTTTAATTAATTCGGAAGGTTGCTTCCTTCTGACGGGATTTACGGACGGTCCGCCAATCTCCCGCTCCTCCCCCTCTATATCGGGCCCGCCGTCGATAGGACGTCCGTAAGCGTTGAAAAATCTTCCCGAAAGTTGATCCGATACTTTTAAAGTCGGCGGTTTGCCGGTAAAAATTACCTCGGCGTCCGTCCCGATACCTTCCGTTCCCTGAAATATCTGTAGAGTTACCTCGTCGCCGGCAATTTTAACTACCTGAGCCGGACGTTCGTTTACGTAAGCCATCTCCTCGTTGCCGACGCCGACAGCTTTAATACTGCACGTAGCTTTCGTTATCTTTGTTATCTTTGTGTATATTTTCTGAAACGCTTCTGTCGTCATCTATCCCCTCCTCTCGCTTGAGATATTCTCCAGTTCCCTTTTGAAACTGTAGAAACTTTCCGATTCGTATTCGCTGTAATTCATCTGTTTTAAAACATTGATAATTTTTTTAAAAAACGGAGCTACCTTATCAAAAGATTCGAATTTATACTCGGCGTCGCATATCTGCATTACCAACTCCAGCATATATTTTTGACGCGACATTGGAGTTATAGAGTCAATTTTATCAAAAGCGTCCTGTTGCATAAGAACAAAATCGATAGTCTCGGATTTCCAGAACGTAGTGTGATAATCTATCGGAACTCCGTCGTCCCCCAAAATATTAATCTGATCGTACGCTTCTTTTCCTCTCAAATTCCAGTTTTTGGCTTTTAACACGCTTTTGACCCAATTTTCTCCAACATTCTTAGCCAAATACCGCTGAATCTCGGGATATTCAAGATATTTTGAATAACTGTCGATCGGATCGACGGCGGGGTATCTTTTTGAATCGGCTCTGGATTGAGCCAAAGCGTAAAAGCATCGAGCCGACTTCTTGGTAGATTCGGTTACCGGCTCTTTCAAATTTCCTCCCGCGGGCGATACCGTGCCGATAAACGTAACCGAACCGGTTTGACCGTTATTTAGATACACTATGCCGGCTCTTGAATAGAAATTAGATATAATCGCAGTTAGATCCATAGGGAAAGCGTCGGGACCGGGAAGTTCTTCCAATCTATTAGACATCTCGCGGAGAGCCTGAGCCCATCGGGAAGTAGAGTCCGCAAGAAGCAACACCTTTAGCCCCATCGCTCTATAATATTCCGCTATAGTCATCGCCGTGTAGACCGACGCTTCTCTCGCCGCAACCGGCATATTTGAAGTATTGCATATTATAGTAGTTCTCTCCATGAGTTTTCGACCGGTTCGCGGATCTATCAATTCCGGGTACTCCGTAAATATCTCTACTACTTCGTTCGCCCGCTCTCCGCAAGCGGCGACTATAATCATATCCGCTTCCGCATTCTTAGATATAGCGTGCTGTAAAACCGTCTTACCGCAACCAAAAGGTCCCGGTATGAATCCCGTGCCGCCTTCAGCCATAGGATTGAAAGTATCAATTATTCGGACCCCCGTTTCCATTATTTTAAAAGGTCTCGGTTTATCTTTGTAACACTTGACAGCTCTTTTAACGGGCCATTTTTGCGTCATAGTAACGATTTGTTCTTCGCCGGCGTCGTTTGTCAAAACGCACAATTTATCATAAATTCCGTAGTTGCCGGAAGAGACTATAGATTTTATCTTCCATCTCCCCTCAAACTTGAACGGAACCATAATCTTGTGATCGATCCAGTTCTCTTTAACGCTTCCTATCCAGTCTCCGGCGGAAACTACGTCGCCCTCTTTTAATAAGGGCTTAAAATCAAATTTTTTATCCTTATCGAGCGGCGGAGTATAATCGCCCCTCTTCAGAAAAACGCCGACTTTTTTATCGAGATCGTTTTGCAATCCGTCAAAATTTTTTGACAAAAGCCCGGGTCCAAGCTCGACCTCCAGCATAGTTCCGACAAACTCGGCAGACATACCGACGGACAACCCCCTCGCGCTTTCAAAAACTTGAGCGTAAGCGACGTCCCCGACAATTTTTATAACCTCCGCCATCAGTTTTTCATCTTTGGCAATTATATAACAAATTTCATTTTGCGAAACAGTTCCTTCTACTTTAATCGTTATAAGATTACTTACAATACCGGTTATTATACCTTTAACCATATCGTTCTACCTCCAGTTTTGCATATCTCGAGAAAAATTAATTTTCTCTTTTATCTGCTCTATAAGTTTGTTAAAAATAAGCTCTCCGCTCTCCGGCGTCATAGAATACCATCTCTCTACGGAGGCAAGTTTTATTCCATAAACAAAGACCAGATTCTTTGTAAAAAAATCTTCTAAGGAGTATTGATCCAGCCAATCCCATCTTATCTCCTCGATTTTTTTCTCTATCAGCGCCAAATCGTTTAATTCGTAAACTTCGTTGAGCTTTTCTATAAAAGAGAACTCTTTTGACAATCCAAAATCAGAATTTGTATTTTTTAAGAGATTTTGGCAATAATCGCCGTTATTTATAATATAGTTAGACGCGTCTAGCTCTCTTTTTCTCATCGATATCGCAATCGAAATATTTCTAAGACTCAATTCAAAATTGAAATAATCGTATATAAAACCTTTTCCAAAAGTATCAAGATTTTGATAAAAATGATAAAGCAGTTCGTCCTCTTCCGTCGTTTCCGGAAACAGCCGCTTATCCTGCTTTTTGTAGTAATAAAAATCGGATAAAAATTGAAAAAAAGAGTCGGTATCTTTCAAATTTTCATTAAATTCGTCAACCGAATAGTACGAAGGGGTTAAATATTTTTCGGTAATTTTATAATTAACAACGTTTTTAATATCGTTGAAAATATAAATTTTTTTTAACTCGTCAAAATCCTCGACGCTCAACTCCCCTTCGCATAGATCTAAAAACTCCCGACTCGTTGCCGGTATCTTTTCGCTATCAAGTATAAGATCGAATAATCCGGATATTAAAAAGTAGTATCGATTCACATTATTCTCCGCCAAAAAGAGCGTCTTTGATTTGCGGTTTTAAAAACGAGTAAAAAAATTGATAAAAATCTTTATCCGTAAAGGAAAGTATAAAGGTTTTATCCTTCGGTCCGATTTTAAATCCGTTTGTCATTCTGGATTCAAAGAAGACCTCGATCCCCTCTTTCAAAACGCTATTGGATTTTGATTTGAAAAAATCGACAAACTCCTCTTTTTTGTTTTCCGGAAGAATTATATTCAAATCAAGAGACCCGCTATTTGAATCCCACCTTGATACGATATCCTTAATGAGATTTTTTATAAAATCTGTTTCATTCAAACTTTTTTTCAAAGTTTCCGAAAAGACTTTATCAAAAATAACGTTTGTTATCTCCTGCTTCAATAAAGAGACGGACTGGGCGGCGGCCATTTTTAATTCCTGATTAGCGCGGCTTTTAAACTCCGCCGCCTCTTTTTGAGCGTTTTGGATAATTCTCTCGGCTTCTATTTTAGCGTTTCTCATTATCCCGTCGCTTTCGATCCGAGCCTTTTCTACAATCTCGGCGCCTTCCTTTTTAGATTTCTCGATCCCTTCGCTATATATCTTATTAGTTAATTCGCTGATTTTTGAGTCCATAAACTATCACCTCTTATTTTTGATGCGAAATATTAAAACGCAAGTTAAAGAATAAAATATTTTTTTAAAATTTCAAAGAGTTTTTTTTATTTTTTTTTATTTTTATTAATTATTTAATTTGTTTTTTATATCCGCAAAAGCGCGAAAAATTTTAAATTTGTGCCCCGTCGGTTTTTTGGAAATTGACGCATATGTGTCAAAAATAAAAATCGACGCATATTGAACAGTTTTTTTTAATTAATAAATTATTCGTCTTAATCCAACGCATATACGTCATTCGTCTCAAAAGTTGTCATTCCCCAAAAAACCGACGGGTTACGTAAAGAGTAATTAGAGACTATTGACTAATTATTAAATTTTTATTATATTACAAAGATATATGGAGTAGAATTATGGGGTATGCGTTAAAGAAAGAGATTGAAAAATATACGTATTACGACTATAAAAACTGGAACGACGGGGAGAGGTATGAACTTATAGACGGAGAGGTTTACAATATGAGCCCCGCGCCAAGAAAATCTCATCAAATAATTAGTATGAATTTATCAAGAATCTTTTCCAGTTATTTAAAAGGGAAGTCTTGTAAGGTATTTGCAGCCCCTTTCGACGTTCGCTTTCCGGAATATCAGGATCAGAACGACGACGATATAGAGACCGTCGTTCAGCCCGATATATCTATAATCTGCGATAATGACAAACTTGACGACGCGGGATGCAAAGGCGCTCCCGATCTAATTGTCGAGATTTTATCTCCCCATACTTCTCGAAAAGACCTTAACGAAAAGTTCTATCTCTATGAAAAACATAAAGTAAAAGAATATTGGGTAATCTACTCTTACGAACGGCTTCTTCACGTCTATAAACTTGGAGAAGACGGCAAATACGGCTCTTCGATAATATACGGGCTCGACGATAAACTCAGCCCGACAATTTTTCCCGAACTTATTGTCGATATAAACGAAGTTTTTGAGGAATAAATTCTTAATTTCGGACGTCCTTGTCCTCAAAAGTCGTTGCGCCGCGCTTTAGACGCATATGTGTCAAAAAAAAATTGACACATATGGGACAGTTGCTCTTACCAAAAAACCGACGGGATACGCGCATCGCCTTTTTTGAAATAAATAGTGGAAGCGATACACGCATCGCCTTTTTTGAAATAAATATGGAAGCGATACACGCATCGCTTATTTTTAAAAAAACAGCGGAAGCGATACACGCATCGCCTTTTTTGAAATAAATATGGAAGCGATACTTGCTTTATTCTAAAAAATATAGTATTTTATAGAGGATAAAATCTTTTGACTCTTATCTTATTATCAAACTCAAAATGAGGAAAGGTTGAATGTTAGACCAGACGGCTTTAGACAACTTAATTAAGCAAAATATGACTCTTATTTTGATAATATCTTCAATAATCGGAATAATCCCGGCTCTTATTGCCAAAAAAAAGGGGAGAAACTTCTTTTTATGGTGGATATACGGCTTTATGATGTTTATCGTCGCTCTAATCCATTCGCTCCTAATTAAACCGCTTTATCAATCGTCCGATAGCGGGACTCCCGCTCAGGAACGCGAGCTCCCCAAATTTGACGGCAAACAATTTTTTACCGGTATCAAAAGAAAACCACTATCCGACCATAAAAATTATAACCTCTCTTTAATATTTATAATTGTAATGGTTACGATGTATATTTTTAACAAAATGTCCGCTACGGCGTTTATGAAATTATTTGTTATACATAGTCCCGATTTTTTTCACATTTTTCCTTGGCGGTTTATCACTTACGTTTTTTATTTCCCTGAAAATATATTCTTCTTTTTCTTTACGGTCTTGATTTTTTTTATGTTTTCTACAAATCTCGAAAATTTATGGGGATCTTTTCATTATAGTCTGTTTCTTATAATAACGATCGTAGGGAAAAGTCTGGCGGTTTTCTTGTTTGGCGGAAATTTCCCTTTGGCCGATAATATGGCTTTATATACCGTTTTAATGGTAGCGTTCGGTTTTAATTATCCCGATCAAACGATCTATCTCTTCTTTGCGATACCTATAAGAATAAAAGTATTGGCGATAATATCTTTAGCGATTGCAGGAGTTCAAATAATCGTAAACTCATTATTTCCTATTTTAGATAATTTTCAGAGCGGAATAATAAAAATACACCCCAATTTAGCTCTATTTCTATCAAATATACTAAGTTACGTCTCGATACTTATTTATTTCAAAAAGATATTTGGCGAAGAAACTTTTAGAAAAATATTCAACTCGGTAAAAACGCATAAAAGCGATATAGAATACCAAAGAAACATCAAATCGATAAAATCAATGAATTTAGACGAAACGAAACAAAGCGACGATTTGGAAAAAAATCTAATCGGAAACAATTGTGATAATTTAAATAGCGCGTACTCTAAAGATTTAATTATGTGTCCTGAAGAAGATTTTGAACAAAACTCCGAATATTGTTTAACTTGCAGAAATTATAAAAAATGTTTGGATAGAAATTTGAAGATTTCAAATTAAAATAATATTTTATGTACAAAAAAATAAAAATTCATTATAATTCTTATTAATTATTTATAGATTTATTAGGATTGTATTATGCAAAAAGAGAGACCAATTGTGATTCCCATAGCAAGCGGCAAGGGCGGAGTAGGGAAGACTTTTGTATCGGTAAATATTTCTTACGCATTGGCGGAACTCGGTAAAAAAACGGTATTGCTCGATTTGGATTTTGGCGGAGCGAATATTCATACCTGTATGGGATACGATACCGCTCCGGACGGCGTGGGTAATTTCTTAAACCAAAGAAATATGAAATTACCTGATTATTTACTAACGACGACAAACGACAATCTAAAATTTATTCCCGGCGACGCCGAAATGGTTGGCATTGCGAATATCTCCGCGGCTCAAAAGCGGAAGTTGATAAATCAGATAATGAATCTTGACGCGGATTACGTAGTATTAGACCTTGGAGCCGGTTCGACTTACAACACGATAGATTTCTTTATGATGAGCTCTTTTGGAGTTATCGTCGCCACTCCGGAAATAACGTCTATATTAAACGCTTACGCCTTATTGAAAAACTCAATTTTCAGACTATTATTTGTAGGGCTAAAAAAGTACCCCGAAGCAAAAGAAGTTTTTACGGGTCTAATGAAAAAAGGGGGCGAGTCGGCATGGAAGATTAACGAATTGTTGGATATGCTATTTGAAATCGATCCCGAAATTCATGCAGAAACCGCTACGATAATTGATACTTTTAATCCAAAAATAATTATAAATATGGCAAATAAGCCGCAAGACCTCGCTATGGGGGAAAAATTGAGAAAAATTTCAAAAAATTACCTAAATATAGAGATGGAGTATATCGGTTTTCTATATAGAGATAAAATTGTCGAACGCTCTATTGAGGAGAGGAAACCGTTATATCAGATAGCTCCGGATAGTCAAACGTATCAGACGGTAGTCCGTATGGCTTATAAGATAGTTAACGCAAAAAAAATGCCGTATTTTTTACTTGATATTGATAGTTACGACGAGTCTTTGGAAATACTTATGGAAGAAGCTACCGACGATCTTGCGACAAAAATAGACGGATATAATGAGCTGGCTGATGAAAACCTTATCTCAATAAACGAGCTCTTATCTATAGTAAAAAATCTGGAATACGAAAACATTAGTTTAAAAAGGAAAATTGAGGAGTTAGAACAAGCGTTGTTAAAAGTAAAAAGATAAATAATTATATTGATATTTTTGATAATTTTTGTTAATAAAATGGTATGATTGATAAAGAAGAACAGATCGCTATATCCCGGTTTATTAAAAATATGCCGCCTTTGCCGGTTTCGGTAAGCAAAATACTCGAAGTAACCAAAAACGCTAACGTAGACGCTAAAGAACTTAATAATATCATAAGTCTCGATCCCGTATTAACCGGAAGAGTGCTGAAACTCATTAATTCGGCTTATTATTCTTTAACTAATCAGGTAACCTCTATTGTCAGGGCGATCGTTATGTTGGGGATAAATACCGTTAAGAATCTGCTCCTCTCTACGGCGGTTCTCTCTACGGTAAACGATAAAAAAAATTTTAGTTCTTTAGATACGGACGCCTTTTGGAGGCACTCTATTTGCGTCGGAATTATGGCTAAAAGTTTTGCTTTAAAAGAGAATGTAGATCCCAAATTTGTCGAAGAGTACTTTGTCGCGGGGTTGCTTCACGATATTGGTAAAATTCCGTTGAATTCGGTAGTGTCGGAGAATTATTTGAAGGTAATGACCTATTCCAGACAAAATAAACTGCCGCTTTACAAGGTCGAAAAAAAATATTTTGGATTTGATCATTGCGACTTGGGTATCAGGATTGCAGATTTGTGGCAGTTGAATAAAAACCTATCATGCGCTATCGGATATCATCACCGGTTAGACTCGGTCGAGCCGGAATACAAAAAATTTGCCGCCACGATAGCTTTAGCCGATATTGTAACCAACAAGCTTGAAATTGGCTTTAGCGGCAATAAAAATCCTGAAAATCTCGAAGAAGAGATTTTTAAAATCACGGGTTTGACTTGGGACGACGTCGATAGCGCGGAAGATAACGTCGAAGAGGGAATTAAGAAAGCCGAGGTTTTTTTAAAAGTTTCTTGAAAACTGAATGGAGCGTTATTTTTGTCCGATAAAATAATAAAACTTACCGAGCTTTCCAACCAAATATCTTCAGAATTAACGGATATTATTTTAGAGAATAATATAAAAGCGTATATTACTTCTATTATGGTAGGAGACGACCCTTCGAGTTTGAGCTATCTTTCGGGTATTGATAAACGTTCAAAGAAACTTGGCGTTGCTCTAAATATAGAAAATTTTGACGCGGACGTTTCCGAAGATACTTTGGTAAATTTGATTGATAGATTGAATAAGGATAACAATTGTATCGGTATTATTATTCAGATGCCCTTACCCAAACAGATCTCTACGGACAAGTTATTGAACGCTATAGATTATAGAAAAGACATAGACGGCTTGAGCTATTTAAATCAAGGAAGGCTGTTTTCAGGCAATCCGTTCATCATTCCGGCGACCGCATGGGCGGTAGATATATTCCTCGCTAATTTTGAAAAAAAATATAATTTTAATCTTGCCGGTAAAACCGCCACGATAATAGGCAGATCAAATACGGTCGGTAAACCGACCTTTCATCTGGCGTTAAAAAGAAATATGACGATTAACGTCGTCCACACAAAAACGGTCGCCGCCGAAAAAGTATCGAGTCAATCGGATATAGTCGTCGCCGCTTGCGGAGTTCCTCAACTTATCGACGATAAATGGATAAAAAAAGAGGCTCTATTGATAGACGTGGGGATTCATTGCGTCGACGGTCAATGCAAATTATGCGGCGACGTTAACGTCGAAAAAGCTCTGGAAAAAGCGGCTTATATTACGGCGGTTCCGGGCGGCATAGGCTCGCTTACAAATTCGCTTTTATTTGCCAACTCAATTAAAAGTTTCTTTATGATAAATCGAAACAAAGAGTTCAAATTCAATTTTGAAACGTGATATTTTACGCCGGCCAAATTGGCTTGGGTTAAGCTCGGCGCGAATTGTCCGCCGATATAAATTTATCTCATTTTTACTACCGTTACGCCGTAATTTTTACCCTGTCTATCGTTTTCTTCGTATGCAAAACCCTTTGCCAGCGGATTGTTTTTCAGGTAGTTGTGTACGAAGTTCCTAAGAGCTCCCGCGCCCATACCGTGGATTATTCTTACGTCGGCAAAATTGTTTAGGAGCGAGTCTTCCAGAAATTTATCCAGCTTCGGTTCCGCCTCTACGCATTTATATCCTCTCAAATCCAACGTCATACTTTTTGAAGACGCGCTTACGTTATGATTTACGTTTTTGTTTTGATACTCTTTTTTTTCGTCGCCGGATAATTTTAAATCGTCCGCTTCGACAATCATTTTTAGAGTCCCGGTTTGAACGAGATACTTGTCCTGTTTGTTTTCTATTCTGATTATTTTACCTTTTACGTCCTTTGATATGATTTTTACAGAAGAACCCGCCTTGAACGTTTGGGGGTTTGCCGGGGCGTCGTTAAGATCGGAGACGGAGCCGTCTTTTTCAAGTTTATCGAAAAAATCTTTGCCGGATTTTATCGCATCCTTAGAAGCGTCGGATGTTTTGATCTCTTTTATAATATTCTCAAACTCTTTTCTGGATTCTTTGAGAAAATCGTATTTTTTGTCGAATATTATCTTTTTTAACTCTTTATCTTTTAAATCAATATCTTTTATCTTTTTATCGAGCTCTTCTTTCATTGTTTCAACTGCTTCTTTTGTTTTCTCGATTTCGTAGGATTTATCTTCCAACGCTTTTTTTTCAGAGTTTAAACTGTCGATCAATTTTTCAATCTGCAGATACCCCTTGTTTATTATTAATTTCGCTTCGTTTAATATCGACGCCGGCATACCCAATTGTGCCGCTATTTCAAACGCCTTACTGCTCCCCGAAGAGCCTATTTTTAATTTGTAAGTAGGCTTTAACAGGGCGTCGTCAAATTCCATAGCGGCGTTTTTAATCAAATCTTCCTGATTTGCAAAATATTTAAGTCCGTTAAAATGCGACGTTATCAAAGCAAGAGATTTATTTGCTTTAATATACTTGATTATACTTACCGCGAGGGCTTCGCCTTCGTTGGGGTCGGTGCCCGTCCCCATCTCGTCTATCAATATCAGAGAGTCTTTTCCGGAATTATTCAAGATATTAATTATGTTTTTGATATGACCTGAATACGTCGATAAAGAGTCCTGGATTGATTGAGAGTCGCCGATGTCGGCAAATATCTCTTGAAATACAAAGAATTTTGAATCGGCGTCCGCCGGAATTCCAATACCGCTCTGCGCCATTAAGCAAAACAGCCCGACGGTTTTGAGAACGACGGTTTTACCGCCGGTATTAGGACCTGTGATAACAAGAATATTATAATCTTCTCCAATATCAAGATTTAACGGAACGGCTTTATCGCCTAAGAACGGATGCCGTCCGTTTAAAATACGAAGCCCCTTAACGTCGGTTATGTCCGGGGAATTGGCGTTATGCGCGATAGACCACCTCGATTTGGAATTAACAATATCAAATTGTATGAGTTCGTCGTCTATGGTCAAAAGAGAGTAATAATCGGAAAGAAGCCGTTCGGTATACTCTTTTCTGATCTTATACAACTCCTCCGCCTCTTTTTCCCGATAATTTTTTAGTTCGCCGTTCAGTTCGAGGACGATTTTTGGAATAATATAGACCGTCTGCCCCGTCTGAGAGGAGTCTAAGACTATCCCTTCGACAGAATTTTTGTAGTTAGACTTAACTGCGACGCACGGAAGTCCGTCTCTGTAGGTAATAGAGTCAAAAGTCGAGTAATTTGATTTTTTTAGTTGATTCAGGTAATTATTTAGACTTGATACTATTTTTTCTTCAATTTTCGCAATATTATCTCTTATCTCGCGGAGTTCGCTTGAAGCCGAACTTTCTACGTATCCTTCGGCGTCTATGTATTTAAGGATTTTAGTATAGACGTCGTCGGAAAGCCGGTCTACTGTAAACATTTTTTTTAGGGTCGTCATTTTATCGTTATTATGAATAAGTTTAAAGAGATAAAAGTAGTATTTTATCGAGTTTGCGACATCATATAACTTTTTTGACTCTAATACGCTCCCTTTTTGCGACAATTCTATATCTTTTTTGAAATTATATATTATTTCGGATTTGATCTTACGATCGTCGCTTCTATAATGAGCGAGCAACTCTTTCAAAATATCGAGCGCTTCTTTAACCTTTTCAAATTCTTTACAGTAAGTAAGTTCAAGGAGAGCCGCTTTTCCGGACTCGGACATAGCGTAAGACGCGACTTGATCGAGTATTTTATCGAATTCAAGTTTGTTGTAATAGTTTTTAATATTTATACTTTGCATTTTCTTTAATGACTTTTATTTTAACGTCGTCGCCGCTTGCAAGAACAAGTTTTTTTTCGGGACCTTTTGCGGTTACTTTGAAAGTATAATTACCGGGAGGGACGGGGATTTTTATCGAATACGAGTTTTTATCTATTTTATTTGAGGCAACGTTAGAATATTTTTTGAAAACGTAGTTATCTTTTTCTAAAACGAGCCCTTTTGAGCTGTTATTTAAGAAAATTTGTAAATTCTGCTTTGGCGAATAAACTTCTATAACCGCCGGCGTTTGAGTAAGAGTTATGTGAGTTACTACGCTTCTCTCCTCCAACTCAAAATCCAAAGCAAACTCCTTATTGAGATATTTGATATTTCCTCTTTTAAAATCGTCTACTTTAAAATTATACGTATAACCGGAGTAAAAAGGCGCTCTTTTGTATGTTTTTCTTTCCTGATAAATAAAATCTTTTAGCCGGATATACTGCCCTTTAATCCGTATTTTAAGATTGTCTTCTTCTTTCTTAACCTCGTCGATTTTCATTTGAGTGTAATTATCGAAAAGAAATAGAAATTGTTTTGGATTGATCGAATCCCAAAATCTAAAATATACCGTTACGTCTTGATGCCAGAGATTAGCAATCGGAATATCGCATAATTGTACATTATTGGCGTTTTTTTCGCTTGTATGGGCGTTTAGGGGATATATATACATATATTTGCTATTTATATACGATCCCGATGAAACCGTAAATTTGTGCTCCCCTTTTTTAAGATAAAAGATTTTTGAGTATCTTTCCGATTTGAAATTAGCTTTGAATTTACGGCTGTCTATCGTAATGTAGATGTTGTCCGGATCCATATTTTTTTTATCGAATACAAGGTTGACTTTACCGTACGAGGCGCGGGCGAACCATTCGTAAAATCTATTTGTATATAGAAAAGAACCAATCAATACCGCTAATAAAATACCCGCCGCGCAAAAAAACGCCGCTCTATACGACGCCTTTTTTTTGGCTTCATAGCGCCTTATAAACTGCGAATCAAGGAGATTTTTGTCAAAACAGACAAGTTTTTTAATAGCGTCTTTTATCTCAAAGACGTTGTAGGAAGTAAAAAAAGCGTTAAGCGTCTTGATAAGAGGTAAAAGCGTTTTGTATCTTTTATTTTTATTGGGATTAAAAGTTTTTTTTAATATTTTTATAACCGTCGGAGGGACGTTTTTCACGATTTTTTTTACCGGCGTATATTTGCCGTTTATTATGGAGGCTATAACTTCGGAGGAGTATTCGTTTTTAAACGGTCTAACTCCGGTAATCATCTCGTAAAAAACTACTCCAAGAGAGTAGATATCGGTTTGGATTGTTATATCTTTAGAAGCTCCGAATTGTTCGGGCGACATATACGCCGGCGTGCCGATTACCGTTCCCGGCTTAGTCAAATTACTTTCCCTGTCGGTTTTAGCGGCGATCCCAAAATCTACTAACTTTACCTCTCCGTATGTTGAAAGAAGTATATTATGAGGCTTGATATCTCTATGAATAACCTTCTTTTTGTGAGCGTGATGAAGCCCCAGAGCCGTTTGATACAAAATAAACAGCGCTAACGGAACGGGAATATTACCTTTGCCGTATATTTTTTCTCTCTCTTTTATTATAAAATTGAGATCGCGCCCTTTTACGTATTCCATAGCGATATAAGTAGATTTGCCCTCTTTAAAATGATCGAAAACTTGAGCTATATTTTCGTGTCTGAAATCCATCATTACGCCGGCTTCATGTAAAAATCGCTCCTGACTCTCTTTGTTTCTTATCAGCAAACTCTTGAGAATAACGTCCCTTTTCAGCGTGGGGTGCTTTGCGAGATAAACCGCCCCCATACCGCCTTTGCCTATGCGTTGAATAATGGGGTAGTCCTTGATCATTTTTGGCAAATTGCCGGAATTTTGAGCGCTCATAAAAAACCTTGAAACGTCTAATAAAATATAAATTAGATTTTAAATCTCTGCGATAATTTTAAAATAAATTTGACTAAAAATCAAGGGTTATTTATTGAGGATTAAATTTAACGCATGCGCGTCGCGTCGATTAAAGAACGCGCGACAATTGTCGCATAGAAATTCGACGCATATGCGTTAAAAAAAATTGACACATATGGAGCTATATGCGCCGCGCCGCTTCCCGAGAGAATTTCGACGCATATGATATGCGTCGCAAGCACTCCTCAATGAAAAATCGACATTTCGGACGTCCTTGTCCTCAAAAGTCGTTGCGCCGTCCGCGAAATTTATAATAATATAATTATTCATCCTTCGACAATTCCTTTTAAATCTCTACTCCGACGTCATCAGATCGGCGAATACTTTTGCGTCTTTGATAGTATTTTTGATAGAGGAGTATTCGTTAGGAGAGTGCATAGTATTATCGACGGTAGACCACAGCGCCGCCGGGAAGTTTTTCATTCTAAAGTAGGCGGCGACCGTCCCGCCTCCGATGCCGGTTAGTTCGGGCTCGGTTCCGGTAATTTTTTTTATTGAGTTTTTCAGTTTTACGACGACTTCGGCGTTTTCCGGCGTCGGAGGCGGGGCTTGTAAAAATTGCGGCGTCGTTATAGTTATTTTTACGCCGAATTCAGTTTCAACGGACGACGCAATTTTTTTCATCTCTTCCAATATTTCCAAAATATTATATTGCGGCAATATTCTACAATCAAAAGCGAGCGTCTCTTCGCCGGGAATAGTATTAATATTTGTTACCGCGCTCGCTCTTCTCGTAGGTTCAAAGGTCGAATACGGAACGTCGTAAAGATCGTCTATTCCGTTATATTTGAATCTCAAATTGTCTATTCTTATCGCCAGATGAGACGAAGCCCTTGCGGCGTTTATAGCTTTATCCGGTCTGGAACCGTGAGATTGCTCGCCGACTATTTTAAATTCTACCCATAAGATAGATTTCTCCGCTATCTCGATATATCGTCCGTCCGGATCGCCGACGTCCGGCGTAATAATCAAATCGTCTTTTTTAAACAGATCGGCTCTGTTTTTTAAAATCCAATCTATACCGTAACCGCTGCCGACCTCTTCGTCCGCAACGAAAACCAGCTTGACGTCGTAATGCGGCTTTATACGATTATCCAATAAAGTTTTTGCCGCTAAAAGAGCGCTGACTAAACTTTGCTGATTATCTTCAGTCCCTCTGCCGAAAATTTTATCCCCATCGACTACAGCCTCAAACGGTTCGGTATCCCAAAGAGCGATTTCTCCAACCGGCACAACGTCGAGATGAGTTATTAACCACAAAGTTTTTTCGGAACAAATTCCGTTTATGGTCGTTATAAGCGTCGGTCTGACCCCCGAAGCGATTCTCAAATCGGGAACGAGTATTTCTTCAGTCTTATCAAATCCCCAATCTTTTATATAGTTTTTTAGCCATATAAATTTGTCGTACTCCCCTTCTCCGCCGTTTTCCGGAGCAATCGCCGGTATCCGCGTGAGCCCTTTTTGAAGCTCGATGATAAAATCCCTTCCGTTCTCGATTTGATCTAATATCCTTTTCATAAAACACCTCGGTCATAAAAAAACGTTTTAATATTTTTCTTTCCTTGTTTAAAGGATATTAAAAATTTATATATAAGTCAAGTTTGTTGTAAACTTGCGCCGTTAAACAAATTTTAGCGCGACAATTGTCTAGGTTATTGCGCAACAAATGTGTCAATTTATGACAACAAATGTGTCAATTTACATTAACAAACGCGCGGATCTAAAATATGCGCGAGCGTCTGCCTTCAAAATGTTTTGATTATATAATTTTTAAAAAAATTGCGTTTTTTTCATTTTTTTTTCAACAAATTTAGACGCTATATTTGACTTTTTTTACAATATGCGCTAGAATATACGATGGGAAATCTTATGGATTTAATTAAAAAGATTGGTTGTTTTTTTATTTTTATCATTTTTCTTCTGGGATGTTCTACTAACGAGGACGATAAAGAAGCGCCTCTAGAGATAAAGGATATTAGCATTAATGAAGTTATCGATAGAGTTCCTAAAGCAGGCAAATATCAGGTCGACGTCGAGTTATTCGCTCAGCTTAACGAAAAAAATGTAGAGCAGGATATTTTTTACGAATGGTTTGTCGAATCGATAGAGCTTGATATTCGCGATTTGACCTCTATAGAAAATATCGCCGTAAAAGACCGACCGGCTACGACTATTAAAAAAATTGAGTCTAAAAATTACTTCCTTGAAGTGGGTAAAAACCCGTTAAACGTTCTTTTGTCTGTATATAAACCGGGATACTATAAGATAAGCTTGGTTGCGACAAATCTGGAAGAGACTACGGAAAAGTCTATTTTATTAAAAATTGGCGAACCGGAGATACCTCATCTATTCCTTAAATTTAATATTCCTAACGCAAAAGACTTGTCGGCCGACAACTTCAAAGGGGAATTTTTTATTCAGGTAGTTAACGATAATAAGATTGCAAAAAACGCCAAAATTACGCCGATAAAAGCGCGCGACGTTAATTCAGGTTGGTTCGATACAAGTATCGACATTAATCCTCTATTATCTTTTGGAATTAACGCCGGCACTCACCTTGTAAAAGACGAGGAATCGATTAATCTGTGCTCTTTAGGGAGAAACGGGATGCCTACGGGTTACGACGGCTTAAAGTACGACATATCGGACGTTTTAGGCAAGGAGGTTTTTATATCTCCTATACTTTTAAAGAATATCGAGAACAATTCTATTTTTAAAATATACAAATGCGGCAATAAAACATGGAGCGCGGGCGTTATATATTTGAGTTTGCTTATGTGGGGATACGACAAAAAAGGCAAAGACGAATTTACTTTCATTGAAAACAGCGTTACCGCGCAGAATAAAGAAATAACGAACTTTTTGAGTAACAAATTTTTAGCTAAAGCGTTTGTCGGCTCTATAGGGCATAAAGCTCCCTTAAACGATTACTATATTTATTTTAGTCCGGAGGGGCTTGATTCGGAAGAGTTGGACGCAAATAAAAAGAGAGAATTTTCGAGTCTTCCATACGGTTGTCTTATCGGCAAACTGGGAGAGAACGGAACAAGTTTTCCGATCGGTTCCAAATACGTATATACGGAAACTTCAGAGTTGCCTATATATGAGAAAAACGAACTGAATAGTTATACGGCTCGAAATATTAAATAATTGCGTATTTTAGCGCTAAAAAAATGATTTCATCTATATTGGATATTAGATACGGATATTTATGAGTAGGTTATATCTGAGCGGTCTTTTGTTTTTATCGTTTTTCACGTCTTTTTGCGCTCAAACTAAATTTGATTTTTCTCTGCAAGATAATTCCCGAAAAGATTTTTCTTACAAAAATCTCTCTTCTTCAAATTTTACGAAGTCAAATTTTTCAAAATCCAATTTTGAATACTCGACGCTAAAAAAAGCAAATTTTACCGAAGCCGATCTTAGCTATTCAAATTTAAGCCATACGGATTTACGAAATTCAACAATGAAAAACGCTATTTTATACAATGCCGATTTTAGCTATTCAAATCTGGAAAATCTTGATCTATCCGGTCTTGATTTAAGCAATGTAAATTTTAACGGCGCAAATTTAAAAAAAGCGGATTTTTCAAATTCAAATTTAACGGGCGCTACGTTTTATGGGGCGGATTTGTCTTCGGCGGCGTTTGTAAATTCTACCGTCGATTTAAAACAGCTATACGACGCTAAAACTCTTGATAAGGCTATTCTTCCTTTCGGTACAAAGTATATCAAAAAAGGCAAATAAACGTTAGAGCCATGAAAACATTAAAAATATTGTAAAATATTCATATACTTACTTGTAAATGATTTTTTTCAGACTATAATAATATAACTATGCAAAGAATTATAAAACCGTTTTTTTTATTATTATTCGTTTCTTTATTATCTTGCGGCGCTCCGCCGGAACGAGCTGTTGAAACTTCTCTTTTCAGTAGAATATCAACGTTATTATCAAGACTTAACGCGGCGGTCGGAAACGCGAAAGAACAAAAAAATATTTTAAACGAAATAGGCGCCGATGAAAATATTTTGTCGTTTTATAAAAACTCCGAAATTAGAATTTATAGCAAAAAAGAAAAAGTTTCCGATCTTTTTTATTCTCTCGATAACAACTCTTTTATTATAAAAAGGCAGTTTTATATTACCTTTATAAAAAATGATATATATTTATCGTTAGATAGTAAAAATTGGTTGATTTTTAAAATGAACGACGCCAATCAAAATGAAAATACCAATGAAGAATATTTTTTTGGAGATTATTGTTTTGACGTAAAACATGACGAAATCAATAAATTATTAAACATTATCTATACAATATCTTTTAAATTAAAAGAGGATAAACTTAAAACGGCAAAATTTAAAAAAATTAAAGACGATAGGGAGATAGTTTTCTTAGAAAAAGGAATGGTATTTAACGATAAATCAAAAAAAGCGATTACAATTGATTTAAAAAAGAAAATATTATTTATTCCGGAAGATACGATTTTAACCGGAAAATTAAAACTAAAAGGCAACATTTTTGAAAGCTTCTGCGCCGATAAAGCTATTTGCATTAAATCGTTAAAAGACATTTATATATACGCGAAAAACAAATTAATATCGCTAAGTTTTAACAAAATCGATTGGAACGTTTCAATCTTATCTTTTAAAATATCTCCCAATTTTGTTATTAAAACAACCGGTTCAAAAGATATTCTATTCGATTTTAATATAGAAATAAATTATAAAGAGTAATAGTTCCCCGTCGGTTTTTTTGGCGTGGTGTGGAAAAAAATGACGCATATGTGTCATTTTATTTGTCCCATATATGTCAATTTTTCATCAAAGAACGCTACATCGCATATGCGTCGCGTCGATAATGCGCGACAATTGTCGTATAAAAACTCGACGCGCATGGCGTTAAGGAAGGAAATGACACATATGGAGCAAATATCTTTACTCCCCTATCTCCTACTCTTCTTTCGCCTCGTTTTCGAGATATGCTTGGGCAAAGGTCATAACGCACATATAGTTGTAAACGGCGTGTTTGCCGCAAGCGACGCCGACCGTAGTAAAACGGGGATTGAAAATATTTTTTCGATGTCCTCGACTTCTTACTCCGTCGTCGATTATTAAGGAAAATACTATTTCCCGAGCAACTTTATTGCCGTAGTCAATATTTTCTCCGGCGTAGAATTGCCATTTTCCATATCTGTTCACTCTATCAAAGGGACTGCTTCCGTCGGAGCCGTTATGCCCCGTAGCTCCGGTCGGTCCTTGATCTGTAACGTGGTCTTTAGCGCCGAGTGACATTCCTTTAGAAAATCTGAAAGGATTTAATTCCAGCTGTTTTTTTAAGAATTGGATCGCTTCGTCTACCGCTCTAGTCCCCTCGTTTGTCGCAATAGTAACCCGACCGGGGATATCCAGATATTTACCGGAATAATATTTTCTATACTCGGTCAATAAGTCTGCGTAAAATTTGGGATGAGTTCTTGCGATATTAAGCTCGTTTATAACTTCGATTTCAAGATCGGACGCGAAAGAATAGTCCGTTAAATTGTCGTTGAGTTCGGGAAGTATTTTTTCGTCTTCCGCAAAAATGTTTAATGAGACAAAAACAGTCAATAATACGTAAAATAATGCGATTTTTTTCATAATTTACTCCAGAGTTATAAAATTATATTCAACGCTACCCAAACCGATAGCTTTTGCGTGATCAAATTGAATTTGCGAATCAATATGCGGATAGACTTTCCCAAACGGGTCTTCCCCTCCGCAATTTTTGATAACCAGATCGTAACTGGCGCGGTCTATCGCGACCGGATCGAGCGACGCCAAAAAGCCGATATCCCCCGTAACGGGCGCGCTATTGCCGGGATAACAATCGCATCCGTCGCTTATTGCAGTCAAGATATTTACAAAAACTACCCTATGTTTAAGCGCCGTTACCGTTCCGTAAGCGTACTCCGCCATTTTCTTCTGGACGCTGTCGCTCGAGGCGTTCCAGTCGATCCGTATAGCCCCGACGGGACAAATTGATACGCATCGGGCGCATCCGACGCATATATCGCTACGAATAAACGCCTTCTCGCGCGCCTCGATAGCGGCTACTTGGCACGACGAAACGCATTTTTTACAGGAAGTACAGTTTTTCTCTTTAACAAACGGACGCGCGTTGGAGTGCATATCAAGTTTGCCCTGCCTGCTCGCGCACCCCATGCTGAGATTCTTTATCGCGCCGCCTATTCGGGCTATCTCGTGCGCTTTAAAGTGAGATACGCAAACCATTCCGTCCGAGTGAATAATATCCGAAGCAAGTTTTACCTTTTTGCATAGCGGAAGATTTACCTCAAAATCGACGCTGTTCTCTCCTCGAAGCCCGTCGGCTATAATCGTCGGAATTTGTAGGGTCGAATAGTTAAATCCGTTAACCGTCGAACAATGAAGATGATCGACGCTGTTTGCGCGCATACCGGCGTACAAAGTGTTTGTATCTGTCAAAAACGGCTTTGTCCCCATCTCCTTCAATATTTCGATAACCGGTCTTAAAAAAATCGGTCTGATAAACGCCGTATTGCCGTACTCCCCAAAATGCCCTTTAACGGCTATGAGCTCGTTTCTTTGAAACCTTTTTTTAATTTCGCACTTATTTAAAAGTTTTTTGATCTTTTCCAACGGGGATTTGTATCTTTTATTCTCCATCGAGCAAAAATAAACGTCGCTTGACATATCCGCTCCCTGATTGATATTATTAAGAATGGCGCAATCGTCTATTTTAGTCAAGAATTTTAAGAAAAATTGACGAATTTTTATATATTAATAAAAATAATTTTTAAAATTAAACATTTTTTTAAATTTATCCGCATTAAGTACTCCGTCGGTTTTTTGTGGAGAGAAATTGACACATATGGCGCTAAGAATAAATTGACACATATGAAACAGATATTTTCGGATAAGGTAATTTCATTACTTTTAGCGCTTTGGAAAGTAGAGAAAATTGACACATATGGGATAAATATTTTTAATCAGTAAAATATTTGTCATTTTCTAAAAATTTATACAAATTTTTGTAAAGAGTTTTCTACTTTTAGTTGTTATATATATAAAGAAAAAAGGAGAAAATTTTATGAAAAACAAAAAACATCTATTTCACTTTATAGTGTCGGAATCTATGAATAGCAACGTCATAGATTTTCTGTTAAAGGAGTTCAAAATTAATACATTCAGTAAACTGTTTGAAACTATGTTTCGGCTTATTGACAAAAAAATACCAAAAATGAAGGGAATAATCGGAAATCATCGCTCTGAATACGCCGTTATAGACAATACAGACGATAAAAGGTCGGATAAATACCTTAGAATCAGCGAAGCAGACTATCTTCAAATAAAAAGATGGCATTCTTTGTATAACGAATTCGGTATGGCTTCGACGGTTCGCGATATTATATTGTTTTTTTATGACGGCGTCGTGAAATACGGGTTGAAAGGATTTCTTGAGCTTATTGGTAAGAAATTGAAGATGGATAAATTGAAAAACGACTTTTTGGATAAAATGACACAACTGTTAAATATAACCGCCCGAAAACAGCTGTTATACACGCTCCTGATCGAAAATTATCCCAGATACGTCTACTCTACGTAAAAACTGAGGGGGACAAATTTCTTTCCTTTTTTTGTTGTAATAATTCAATTTATTTATTATAATTTTTGCGAAATAGAAAAATTATAATTGGAGCAGGCATATGAACTTTTTAGAAAAATTGGCTTCGGAATGTAAAAAAAATCTTCGAACGATTATATTCCCGGAAGGAAAAGACGCTAAGATCCTCGAAGCGGCTTACAGACTAAAGAAAGAGGGACTTCTCGCTAAATCTATAGTAATGGGCGATAAAAGCGAAATTGAAGCGGCGGCAAAAATTTGCGGCGCCGATTTGAGTTTTGTCGAGATCATAGAGCCTTTAAAGGACAAGGACTACGATAAGTATTGCGCCGAGTATTTTGAACTTAGGAAACATAAAAATATTACTATGGATTTTGCCAAAGAGCAGATGAAAAAAACGCATTTTTTCGGAGCTATGGCTGTCAGAATGGGCAGAGCCGACGGCATGGTATCGGGAATTAATTCTGAAACCAAACCTTTTATACCCTCTTTTGAGATTATCAAAACCGCTAAAGGGATTTCCCGCGTTTCAAGCCTGTTTTTCGAAGTTTTCCCCGATAAAGTTCTGTTTTACTCCGATTGCGGCGTCAATATAGATCCGGACGAGGATACTCTCGCTGAAATAGCGATAACGACGGCGATAACGGCAAAACAGTTTTGGCATGAACCGAGAGTGGCGATGCTCTCCTTTTCGACAAGAGACTCCGCCAAGCACCCCTTTGTCGATAAGATGAAAAACGCTACCGCTAAAGCGAAACAAAAAGCTCGGGATATGGGATTATCGGCGGTTATCGACGGAGAGCTTCAGTTCGACGCGGCTTTTATTCCCGAAGTAGCGCTAAAAAAAGCTCCGGATTCTCCGTTTACGAAGGAGAGAGCCAACGTATTTATCTTCCCCGATCTTAACGCCGGCAATATCTGTTATAAAGTAACTGAAAGATTGGCCGGCGCTCAGGCTTTCGGACCGATTATGCAGGGACTTAACAAACCCGTAAACGATTTGTCGAGAGGGGCAAAAGTTACAGATATTATGAACGCCGCTTTGATAACGGTAATTCAATCTTTATAAAAAACTGGAATTAACTTTGAAAAAACATAGCTTTCGTAACAAACCGGCTTTTCTGCTCTATTTGGTTTTAATCTGTCTATTTGTAGGTTGCGGCTCAAACGATAATCGAATTGTCGCAACATACGACGGCGGATTTATTACTTTCAAGGATATGAAAGTCGAAATCGACGGTTATACGAACAAAGAAAAATCCGAGTTATCGTCAAATAACGATTTTGTGAAAGTAGCCCGGAAACTTGCTCTGGAAAATATTTTGCTTGAAGAGGCTATTAATTCCGGTATCTCTCAAGAATCTGAATTTAAGGAAAAACTTCAAGATTCAAGAAACAATATTGGTTTTGAAATTTTGAAGAAAAAGAACGTATTGGATAAAATATTTATCGTAGAAGCGGATTACCATAGGTATAAAAAAATATACTCTCTATACCAGATTGTTAAAAGAACGGATATACCGGACGAATCAAAAATAGCTTCTTCAAAAAATCTTCTAAATAGTTTATCAAAATCTATTAAAACTTTGGATCAGTTTAAAAACGCCGCGGCCAAATATTCGGACGACGTTACTTCCGTCAAGGGCGGATTTGTCGGGGAGATCAAACTTGGCGTTATGGAAGAGGAGATTGATAGAGCGCTCGAAAAAATAACGGTAGGTAAAGTTAGCGGCATTGTAGAGACGTCGGCCGGGCTTCACCTTTTATACGTCGATAATATCCGGGAAGTCGAGCTTGGAGAGTTGTTGTCGGACAAACGAATCGGAGACGATATTTATAAAGCTAAGGAAGAGTATTATGAGAACGAATGGTACGAAAAGCTACTATCGGACTCAAAATATAAATTGAATATCGAAACGCTCAAGAAAAAGGTTTACGACGACGAGATTGTAGCCCAATACGAAGACGAAATTATAACGAGAAAAAACGCTTTTGAGTCCGTCGATAAACTCAGGCAAAACGGGGCGTTTCCGGAACCGACGTTTGAAGAACTTATAAGATTAGTTAAAAATTTATCGCTGGGTATAATAATAAAAAAGAAATTAAACTCCGATTCTCTATTAAATTCCGCAGAATACAAAGATAGGATAAAGAAGGAAGAAGAATTTCTTTTAAGAAACGAATATATCGCCAGAAATGTAAAAAACAGATCTATTACCGACTTAGAAATAGTAAGTTTTTATAACAATAATAAAAAAACTTTGTTCACATTTACGCTTGATAACGGTAAAGAATACGTTCAGCCTATAAATGAAGTAAAAGAATTTATTATTCAAAAAATATCGGACAGTTATTCCGCCGAGTCAAAATATGATTTTTATCGCGACGTAATTGAAAAAAATAATTTTAAGGTCGACGAGAAAAAAATAGATTTATTTATCGCTTCTTTAAAGAAAAAATAAGATAAACTTTATGATAACAAAAGAGACAAAAGAGAGAGAATTTATTTTATTTATCGACTCCGGTATAGGCGGTTTGTCAATATTAAAATATTTTTTATCGTTAAAGCAAAACGCCAACGTGATATATTTTGCCGATAATTACAATTTTCCTTACGGGGTAAAATCTGAAGGCGATATAGCCGAAATTCTTTTGAGCATTTATTTTACTTTGAAAGATGAATTTAAGATTTCATTAATCGCGATCGCATGCAATACCGCCTCGGTAAACGCAATCGATATACTAAGATCCGCCGACGGAGTTCCTCAAATTGTAGGCACAGTTCCGGCTATAAAGACGGCGGCTTCGCTAACAAAAAATAATAAAATCGGCGTTATAGCGACCGAGTCGACAATCAAGCAGAATTATATTCAAAATCTAATAACAAAATTTGCAAAAAATAAGGAAGTGTTTTTAAAATCGTCGCGTAAATTAGTCGAAGCCGCCGAGAATTTTTATCCGACCGATACCGTAAAAAACATTGTCGCAGAAGAGTTGTCGTATTTTAAAGAGGTTGGAATAGATGCGCTGGCATTAGGATGCACGCATTACTCATTTTTATTCGAGGAAATAGAAGATTTTTTCGGACCCAACGTCAGAATTATTGATTCAAGAGAGGGAGTCGCAAAAAGAATAAATTCCATCGCTCCGAGTTCGGTATTCAGCGAAAATCCTGAAAAAATATTACTGTTAAGTAAGATCGATAAAGAAGCGCTAAAAAAATATGTTAAATTCAATGAAATATTAGATATTTTCAATAAAATTGACTTTAAAGAGATACGTCATTTTAAATCGTAAGGATAAATCATCTCGTTTGCGCACGTTATACCGCAAGTTCTTAATTTGACGACAACGTTTTCATATTCTTTTTCATTAATAGGACCGTAAAGTATTCTTATTTTTTGCCCGCCGGTTTTAATATACTCAAAAAAGATGATTTTAACCGATAAACTTTCTCCTTTCTCGTTATAAAACAATTTCGCCCCGTCGCTCTTATTAATATGATCGAATATTAACGACAACTTTATCTTTGAAAAATCAAGTTTGTTATCTGTCAAGACGTCGTCTATGTTTAAGTAATCATCGGTATATATCTGACCGATAGATTTTATTAGCGCATATACCCCTTTAGAATTTATTATTTCCGTATAGCTCTTAAATTCAAAATTTTCCAACAAAATCTTTTTCTCTTTTTTCAAGGAATAACCGGTTAAACATTCATCGAAAACTATTTTTTTATCGTTAATTCCGGTTTTTATTTCGTCAAAAATCAGATCTGGAAAGATAACCTGTTTTTCCAAAACAATTGTCGCGCCTTCTCCGACTAACGAACTTAAAAAAGTTACTTCAAATTCCAATTTCTTAGTATCTTCGGTTAAGAACGGTTTTACATAATACAATTGAGCGTAATCGTAAACGCCGCGATCAATTTTATCGTCAAAATAACTTTTAGGATCGGCGGTTATTTTATCTATGTCTGTAATTCTTGTATTTGACTCAACCAAATCGAATTTTCTATTAGAGTTAGCTTCGACAAACTTTACTAACGCCGTCCTGAAATTTGTCTGAGACCAATTTTTATATAGACTATAATCAATATCCAGTTCGATTAAGCTTTCTAGTTCTTTTCCCCAGGATAAAATCGACTTAACTTCCGTTATTTTTTTATTTTTTAGTATCGCATTTAGTTTTTTTTCTACGTCCTCAAACCCCTTAACCGCGTCCGTTGAGGAATCGTTTTTGTTCGGATCAGAGTTTGTAGTTCCTAACGAAACCAGATACTCCATCTTTTGAGAATATCTGTTTTTATACGGTTTTATCGCTATAATTGTCCCAATTTTTTTTTTGCCTTTTGAAACTCCGTCGATATACGTTCTTGGATTCTTTAAAAATTCATCGTATCCTTTTTCTTTTACAATTGTTTCATATTCTATCGAGGCATCTTGTTTAGATTTAACGTAACTCTTTATTTTGTTTATAAAACTGCCGCATTTTTCATTTTTTTCAACGGAGTTATCTACAATTATCAAAACTTTTTCTTTACAACTTGAAAACGCAAAAATTATAACGATCAAACATATAAAAATAAAATTTCTTCTATTGAGTATACATTTTTTTAGAAAATCCTTTATCCTTAACGGCATTATCTATACTCCTCAAAAGCGCTTTGACTTACCATAAACGCGTCCTCCGCTAAAAGATAGACGTTAGGCAGATAGCTTTCGGCGACGTTATAATCAAACGGTCCCAACAACAGCGCTAAATATTTTTCTCCTTCTACGTCTTTATACGCTACTTTTGGATTGTTTTCAAAATTTTTACCGTATTTACTTTTATATTCGGCTATAAAAAAGTCGCCAAAACATTCGATATAATAGACGTTTTCTTTTCTCAATTTGTAAGAAGCTATCTGAATATAAAACGAATTTTTACCGTCTTTTTTTATAGATTGAAATTTAATAGGAATATAACCGCTATCGTAGTCTGCTTTTTTTTGAATATTTTTACTTTCCGAATTTTCTACAACTGTTTTATCTGTTGTCGCTTCGACTTTATCTCTACTTGGAACGATTTTATCGGCAGTTAAATCGTTTTCGGCCTTTTCGATTTTGTCGCTTTTATTTTCAATATCCGGCGTAAAAATATTTTCTTCCTCTTTTTTCGTTAAATTTTTCGTTAAATCTAAATCAACGTCAATATCCTCTTTTATTTCCGATTCGTCCGGAGAAGCGTCGGCGGATATTAACGGATTCTTCTTTTTACCGACCATTTCTCTATTAAACTCGATATACGGAATCGAAGTTTCATTCTTTTGAAAATATTTTATATCGGAAATATATCTCTTAGATTTTGGGTCTGAAAACTCGACTACGCTCTCCTCGGTAACGTAATTCACCAGTAAAGTTCTTTCGTCTTTTTCATACCAATACGCTACAAACGCATATTTACCATAATCCAAATTGTCAAAAAATATCGGAGTCTCCCCTATCTCCTTATATTCGCCGTTAGCTTCAGAATATATAGGATCGAGGAGTTTGTATTTTATTTTGGTTCTTATAGGCGAAGACAATATTGCAAAAGGCGTTTTATTAAAATCCGGTTTGATATAAATAGAGCCGTCTTCAAGTATTTCAGCATTCGGATATTCATAACTAATTCTTTTACCTATTTCAATCGCTTTCATATCCGAAGACAAATAGCAGTTAATTAACGTAGTTGGATTTTTTAGGTATTTAACGGCAAAATCTTTAGCAATCAAGCAAATTTTAAGGTTTTTACCGCCGTTTTCCTTGATAGATATTGATAACGGCGAAATATCGTATCTGTTTACGTCGCCGTCGTCGAATGAATATTCCAAATTGTAAAGATTTTTATCAAATTTAAAGTCGATGAAATACCCGTCGTCGACAAATATTAATTCCTGTTCGTACATCGTATCCCATACCTCGGCAAAATGAATAAAAGTATCGGTTTTTTCCTCTTTATCGACGACTATTGAATGCAATATATACCTCTCTTTCAAACTTTCAGTTTCGATTTTGTACGGAGCAAGCCCGACGATTATATCGTAATTTATAGGAATAATAAACGAGTTAATACTGTCGGCATTTTCAGAAGAACCAAAATCGTTAACGTCGTCTTTTTTAATAAGTTTTATATTGATTTTATAATCGTCGGTTATTTTAGTATAACTTCCGTTAGCGTTTTTTATTTTCCCCAGAAATTTAACCTTACGCATCCTCTCTTTCAACATAAAATCTTCGCCGTTATAGTCTTTCAAAAAATAAATATTAGTACCCGGGCTTCTGGCAAATTTTTTCTCCAGATTATTCTCTTTTATCTCTTTTGGCAACGCTTTTGAAGGTTCGTATACGACAACAACGTCGTCGTCGTCAAAATAAACGCTAAACGAATATATCGGAATATTGATTGTTTTGCCGTTTATTAATTGAGGTTTGTATAAAACAATTTTATATTTGTAATCGACAATGTTTCTTTCGTTCGGGGATTTTTTAACCAAAAAAATATGAGCGTTCCCATTCTCGATTTTAGACATTATATAATCGGTGTTGTTTTCGTCAGTTTTGTCTTTATTATCGGGAAATACTTTTAGCAGAAGATCTTCGGGGCCAAATCTAAAAAATATAAGTCTATAATCTTTCTGAAGATTTCCGGTAAATAACAGGAAAAAAGCGCATAGAGAGAGCAGTTTTATAATCTTCTTAGCAATATTATAATAATTGTTTAACACAATAATCCTCGATAAAATAAAAGTTCTCTAAATTATCGGATAAGGATATATTATAACTTAAATAGTCTTATGTTTAAAATTTTATAGATTTATTAAGTATATCTAAAATTTTAAAATATATATCGGTTAATTTTCTTAGCGTCCCGTCGGTTTTTTGAGGCGAGAAAATGACGCCATATGTGTCAAATTTATTCTTAGCGTCATATGTGTCAATTTTACCCCTCAACTTCCCCTTTGCCTTGTCATTCTGAGATTGTCGAAGAATCAGGACTACAGCTCGCACGTACCCGATGCGCGCGATGTTAAAGATAAAAATCGACGTATATGAGACAGGTGTTTTAATCGATAAATTATCCTCTTAAAAAACCGACGGGCGTATTTTCTTAAATAATAACTATTTACTTTTATTAATTTTTTTGGTAAAAAATATCATAATATTTTTTTGGGAGATTTTATGAATAACAATTTGATAACTATTGATAATTACTCGGATACTATAGGTATTTTTAATATGAAAGACGCCGTTAATAAAAATACTTTTACCGAAGAATTTATAGAAGAGATGATACTCAAACTAAACGAAGTCATTGAAAACAAAAACTTTAAAACCGTGATTTTCAAAGGACTACCCGATATTTTTTGCGCCGGAGCCGCAAAAAGCGAGTTAATGAAACTTTTTAAAGGAAATTTATCCGTAAAAGACCTTGTTTTATCAGAATTAATCCTGCAAATTCCGGTTCCGACTATCGCCGCTATGGAAGGGGGAGCGGTAGGAGGCGGACTGGTAGTAGGACTGTGTTGCGATATGATCGTTATGTCTGAAAGAATGATGTACGGCGGAGGGTTTACAGATCTAGGATTTACACCCGGTATGGGGTTTACGCGCTTTCTTCAGAGTTTGGTCGGCGAGTTTATTGCAAACGAGATGATATTTACCGGAAAACTTTATAAAGGCAGATTTTTTGGTCAAAAATCGCTTGTTAACTACGTTTTACCCAAAGACGAAGTTATGCCTAAAGCGATCGAATTGGCTCAAATAATATCGGAAAAACCGCGCGGAACAACCGAAATTTTAAAATATTCTATGAATCTTAAGAAAAGGCAGCTGCTTCAAGAAGCCCGCGTTCATGAAGATTTTATGCATAAAATATCTTTTAATCAACCTGAGGTAAAAAATATCATAGAAAAGATGTACACTAGTAAATTATTATAGTTTCTTATTGATTTTTTTTAATATTAATTATATAAACTACAGATATATTTTATACAAGGAGATGTTTTAATGACAAAAGATCAAGTTTTTTCAGTTTTAAAAAAATATATCATGGAACAACTGGAAGATGAGGTAGAAGAAAAAGATATCGTTATTACAAAATCTATGGTTGATTTGGGAGCTAACAGTCTCGATATAGTCGAAATAGTATCTAACACAATGAGAGAATTAAAAATAAAGATCCCAAGAGACGAACTTGCTAAAATTGATACTATGGACGGTTTAGTAGCCAGAATGGCCGAATATACCGAAACTAATGCGTAGTATAAACTAAAGCATAATCCAAGTCCGGCGTATAACCGGGCTTTTTTTTATTAATAGTTCTCGCTTCTTATTATTCAAATTGACACATATGGAGCATTTTTCCTAATTTAATAAATTATTCGTCATTTTCTAAAAATTTATCCAAATTTTTGTAAAGAGTTTTCTATTTTTAGTTGTTATATATATTAAAGAAAAAGGAGAAAACTTTATGAAAAACAAAAAACATCTATTTCATTTTATAGTGTCTGAATCTATGAATAATAACGTCATAGATTTTCTACTAAAAGAATTCAAAACCAATACGTTCAGCGAATTATTTGAAACTATGTTTCGCCTCGTTAGCAAAAAAATCTCAAAAATGAAAAGAATAATCGGAAATCATCGCTCCGAATACGCCGTTATAGACAATACCAGCGATAAAAGGCTGGATAAATACCTTAGAATCAGCGAATCGGATTATCTTCAAATAAAAAGATGGCATTCTTTGTATAACGAATTCGGTATGGCTTCAACGGTTCGCGATATTATCTTGTTTTTCTATAACGGCGTTATGAAATACGGGTTAGAAGGATTTCTTGGGATTATTGGTAAGAAATTAAGGATCGATAAATTGAAAAACGACTTTTTGGATAAAATGACACAAATGTTAAATATCGCCGCTCGAAAACAGCTATTATACGCGCTCGTAATCGAAAATTATCCCAAATACGTCTACTCTACTTAGAATTATTTTTCTATTCCGCCAAGAAAAACCATCGAGGCTCAACTCCCGCGTAATATTGTTTTGACAATTTTCTTATTTTTTTATATAACATTGCTTAATTGAGAGACGTAAAAATTCGGTATTTTCGGAGATATGTATGGGCGATACGACAAAGAAAAAAAGCGCTTACATTAAGGATAAAATTAAAATAATACATGTTTTATATTCATTTATAGGATATTTAACTTTTATCAGCGTTAATTTAGTATTGATCGCGTTTATACCTTTAATATTAATAATATCTTTAATTTTTGATCGCGATAAAGTTTTGTTTTCTTACGCTATAAAGATATTTTACAGGATTTTTTATTTTTTAAATTTTCCGCAGAGGCATAAAATAAATATGAACGGGCTCAAAAAACCCCAAATTGGTCAAAGAAGGATATATATTCTCAATCACGCTTCCATATTCGACGTTATTCTCATGTCTATGCTACCCGGGGCGATAAAAGGAGTTATGAAAGAGTCATACGTGAAACTTCCATTGATTGGTTGGATCGCCGTAATATCTGGAAATATTATATTAAAAGAATATATGGACGCCGGAGAGCAATACGACTTCTTTGTAAAATTACAGGAAAAATTAGAGAGAGGAATACCGATAGTTATATATCCCGAAGGAACAAGAAGCAAAAACGGAAAAATTGCCAAATTTTACGACGGGGCGTTTAAACTCGCCTTGGACGCAAAGGCCGATATAGTTCCGGTCGTTTTAGACACATGGAACGTTATCAGACCGGGGGCTTATTGGATCAGAGACGTTATAACGTCGTTTGAGGTTTTGGATACTATTCCTTACGATGAGATTAAAGAGAGAAGTTATCGCGAAAACGCAAAAATTATAAGAACTATGATGATCAAAGGACTGCTGGATTTACGGGACAAAAGAAGAAGTTCTGAAAAAAATTATTATAGAAAAGCGGATTTATACGAACAAATCGATAACGAGATGAGAGAAGAGTATAGAGAACTTGAAAAAAAATACTTCTATGAGATTGAAAAGGCAAAATCGTGAGCGCCGAATTAAACATACTAACGGGAATTGATATTGTTAAAAATTCCAGAATAAAAAGAATGCTTGAAAGAAATCCCGACGCGGTAAAAGATATTTTCTCTCCATTAGAGATAGAATATTGCGAAAAAAAAAGATTTTACGAACAATCTTACGGAGCGAGGTTTGCCGTTAAAGAAGCGATAATAAAAGCTCTGGATCTTGGCATTTTATCTGCAGAATTGCCAAAAATTGAGATGGTCAATTCTGGTTCCGGCAAACCGATTATAAACATTCATTCAGACAAGATAAAACAAAAGATTTATTCCATGTTGGGAAAAGATCGCTATACCATAAAAGTTTCCGTAGCTCACGAGAAAGAATACAGCGTCGCATCCGTAATAATATACTAACATACCCCGTCGGTTTTTTTGAGGGCGCGTAATGAAAATAATTTGACACATATGCGTCGCGCTGAACCCTCGATTTCCCCTCGCATACGCGCGGGACGCGAAATCGAGGGTTCAATAGTCGCGCGTATATAGCTCCATATGTGTCAAATTTTTAAAACAGTAGAGCGCGCCCCGCCGTTTGTCGGTATCATATGTGTCAATTTTACTCCTAACATCATATGTGTCAAATTTCTCTTCGTCCCACGTTCGCCCGTCTCATATGCGTCCAATTTCATTCTTAGCGCCATATGCGTCAATTTCAAAAAACCGGCGTGGCGCGTTTTTCAATTTGGTTATTATTGACTTTACGACGAATGCGGTTTATAATTTTGTATAATTATTATCGGATAAATACCGTTTTGAAGAAGTCGGCGAGATTGAGGTTAAAGGAGTTACGATTAGGTATAGCGTTTTAAAATGAGAAAGTTTTTTATTGTTTTTTATATTCTATATTCTTTAGCGTTGAATTCTTCTGAAAAAGAGATGAATTTTATCTTAAATATGGAATTTAGTTCCGTTCCTATAACTTATGAAGGATTTAGCGAAAATTATATAATATCTTTCAACGGAATAGTTCAATCCGGATTTCAATATAGTTTTTTTGAATTAGGATTTTCATTCGACGAAATTTATTTTTCCTACACAAATAGGCATTTTTTATCAAATTGCGGAATGAATATCTTAAAATTTAGAATTCTACCTAAATTCAATATAAATCCTTATATTTCTATCGAATTCGGCTCGGGTATAGGGTTATTTAACCAATCTCTCGAATATTCTCAAATAAAAAGATTTAGTAACGTATACGCGCTTGACATCTCTTCTACTTTCAATTTATATCTGAAAATTAACAATCGATATATAAATTTTCAGATTAACAACGAGGCGGATATTTGCATAGAAAATTCTCGCATATCTGGAATTTATAACGCATTTTTACGTATAAATATCAATCCTAACATCAATTTTATCAATCTTTTTTCAGATTTGGGGCTGGTTTATCAAAACAACTCTTATTATTCCCTTAATACGGTATTTTTTAGCTGGAAATCCGGAATTTCTCTAAATCTTAAAATTCCGAGATTTATTGACGATTACGGCGTAGTAAACAAACGATATGTAGAATTGTCGCATAACGAGCCGTTGAATATCGAATCCTCAGAGGACGTCGATTCCTCCTTTATGATTACAGAAAAAGATGCGACCGAGGATATAAGCGTTCCTATTGCCTCTATAGACGAATCCGGCGACGACGGCGCGATGGCCGCTCTATTCGAACCAAGCTTGTTTGACGTTACTTACGGGCTATTTATTAATTCAAAAATAGGCGATACAATTCCTATACGAAGAATATCTTTTAAGCAAAATTCCGGAACGCCGACAGAAAATTCGTTTGAACAAATCGATATAATTTATGAGATTTTACGGCAAACGCGTATCGGTATCGCGCTCTCATGCTATTCGGACTATCAAGGGGACCCCGACAAAGAGATAGAATTATCAAAAAGCAGAGCCAACTATATTAGAAACTACCTTATCAAACGCGGCGTGATGCCGAAAAGAGTAAGGATCATGGCAAGCGCGCGTATCTACAAAAACGACGTACCGGATAACGAATGCTTTATCGAAGTAAAAATTATCGAAAAATAAAGTTATTAACATAACTCGTCAGTTTTTTGGGGAGGATTAAAATATTTGTTTCATATGTGTCAATTTTCCCACCCCAAAAACTGACGGGATACATTCTCAACTATGAGTATGATATTTTTTGTAAGACTCTTTGAGATTAGAGAGATCGAGATGGGTATATATCTCGGTAGTATTAATACTTTTATGCCCCAATAACAACTGAATTGCCCGAACGTCCGCTCCGTTTTGGATCAGATGCGTAGCAAAGCTGTGTCTAAGCGAATGAACGCAAAACTCCTTATCTATTCCGGCTAGTTTGCCGGCGATTTTCAAATTTTTCCATATCCCTTTTCTGGTAAGCCGTTCGCCGCGGTAATTTAAAAATAAAGCGTCGGTTTTCTTATTCTTCAACAACAACGGTCTGGATTTTTCAAGATAAATCTTAAGATCCCCCAATCCTCTTTCGCCGATTGGAACGTAACGCTCTCTTCCTCCCTTACCGAATACTTGAAGTAAATTATCTTTAAATCGAACCGATCCGACGTCCAAATCAGAGAGCTCGCTAACTCGCAAGCCGCAACTATAAATCAATTCAACAATAGTTCTATCTCTAACCCCTTCGGGCTTTGATAAATCAAAATAATTTATCAGTTTTTCCACCTCGTCCAGCGATAAGTAAACCGGATTTTTCTTAGAATATTTAGGGCGGTTAATTAATCCCGAAGGATTGTCTTCGATAATTTTCTCAATTTTAAGAAATTTCAAAAACAAAGATAGCGACGAAAGTTTACGGGCTATCGAACGCGCCGATAAGCCTTTTTTAAAAATCCATACCAAAAAACCGTCTATACTTTCTAAGGTAAAATAATCTAACATCTCGCCCGCTTTTTTTTCTTTAAGATATTCGTAAAACTGTAATACGTCTTCGTAATAAGCGTAATTAGTGTTATCTGACAACTTCTTTTCGGATATCAAATAATCCTTAAACTGAAATATCAGATCTTTTAACTTCGTATATAAATCCAAAAACTCCCCTCTCAAATAACGCCAGCCGTATTATATTTTACTCCATTCCGGCGACTCCCTCGTTTTCTCTTCCATATAAATATCGGTCTCCTTGGCGGAAATCTTACGCAACTGATTATCTTCATAATTTTTATAATATTCCGTCTTGAATAAAGGTTTTTGCGTTTTACATTTTTTTCCTCTGTTTTTAGAAAGGTAAGCGTTCATATCTTCATCCGAAGAAAATATTTTAAAAAATTTCCTCCCCTTATCGTTTTCAATTTCATAAATTCCGCAAGCTTTTTCTAATATAACTTCAGCCGAACGTAGATACAACTTAGCTATTTCTAGAGTTTTGAAGGGGAAAAGCGCTCTAAATCTACCATTACCGTCTATATCCGCGCAAATATGTCTACCGCAAGTTGAACATATATATTGTCTATGATTTCGTAGACAACTTTCCGGGTTTATTAAAGGGGTGATTCTTTTATACTTTGAATAACACTCTTGACAAATATTGTTGTCGTCCGAGTTTTTTACTTTCACAATTATCTCCTCATAAAATTTATAGTTTATTTTTTAAGAAAACTCAAGAGTATTATCTGAAAATTAGCGTTCCGTCGGTTTTTGGGGATGGAGAAATAAAATGACACATATGATACCGAAAATAAATTGACACATATGGGTCTCATAACCGACGCGCCGCTCATCGATGGAAAAATTGGACGCATATGGGATAAATATTTTGATTGGTAAATTATTTTATTCCGCCCCAAAAAACCGACGGGATACAAAAAATAGCTACGTCAATCATACCCGTTATTCCAAGCGTTTAAAAATTTGATAGCAAAGATATGTTAAATAAGGGGACGGCGCTTTCTTCTGTCCAAAATCCCAGTCTTTCAATTTCAGGTATACCGATTCGGGCGTGAAAAAACCATTCTTATCTTGTTTACTTTTTATATGATTAATCATTTCAAGAAAACGCGGGTCTTCTCGCGCAAATTCGTATTTACTAAGAACTCCGGCTACGCCGACGATATCATACCAGAGCGAAGGCGCTTTCAACTTACGAAAATCAGAGCCCATATAGAACATATACGGATGCCAATCAAGGCTATTTTCCCATAAATTCAGCAACGCTTTTACAGAGAAAGCGGCAACCCGGAAATCCCTATATTCCGGAATATGCGACATTAAATCGGCCATAATCAACGTCGCATATGGACAGCAGTCGTCCTTTTTCCCCGGTCCGCGAAACTTGCCCAGCTCGGGCGATACGGCGCAAGGAAATCCGTTATCGCGGCATAGGGATGCCAGATAATCAACGCCGGGTTTGATGTATTTATGATAATCCGCCCCCGCCTTTAGCAGAGCAAGCAAAAGCAAAGGCGCGTCGCACAAACACCAGCTGAATACGTCTTCGCCCGCGCCGCCAAAATGCTTTGGAATATTAGTCATGGATTGATAAACGCCGCGCTCATCCCGGCGTTGAAGTATTTCATTAATAGCCGTTTTGATTTCCGGAACTTTCGCATCAAATCCGAGGTCAAGCAGAAACAGTAGTTTTTGTATCGGCAAATCGGGATTCTTATGATTCGTTACCGGGATTCCATGAAAGTTTGCAATATCCGCAAGATTTCTTTTTATACGGCTATCAGCCAACGCCGCGTTTCTGATTTCAACGAGATCGTCTTTAGGTTCATCCCCTAGGTTGAGACGGATTGCGTATTTTAGCCAATCATCGCTTATATCCAATAGTTTTTGATAATCCATTTTCCTATCTCCCCCCTTTTTTTTATTTCATCTTTATAAAGAAACGTATCGTCTTAATCTAATTATTATAACATAATAAATGAAAAATAATTTATTAAATTTTATTGATTTTTCTAGATGTTTTTATTACCATTGGTAAATTAACGCATATGCGCCGCGCCGCTCATCGATGGAAATTGACACATATGAGACAAATATTTTTTATTCCCCAAAAAACTGGCGGGATACAAAAAAAAGGAAAAAACCATGCCAATCGAAGTAACCATAGATAATAGCGAAGTCATGCTACGGTTTGATCTTTGATTTTGATATGGTATAATTTACAAAGCGCTTGTAAAACATCATATTGAGTTGCGGTTTGATCTTTGATTTTGATATGGTATAATTCTTTAACAAAAGAGAGCGACAATGTTTTGGTTGCGGTTTGATCTTTGATTTTGATATGGTATAATAAAGATTGAAAATGGAATTTTAATCATAAGGTTGCGGTTTGATCTTTGATTTTGATATGGTATAATAATCAAAATACTACAATTTACGCCGGCGATGTTGCGGTTTGATCTTTGATTTTGATATGGTATAATTGTTTGGAACAACAATTACAAAAGATACAGGTTGCGGTTTGATCTTTGATTTTGATATGGTATAATAATCGTTTCAAACGATAAGGAGCGTCGTCAGTTGCGGTTTGATCTTTGATTTTGATATGGTATAATGCTAGTCTTTATTTTTTTGTTGGTTAAATCGTTGCGGTTTGATCTTTGATTTTGATATGGTATAATTTATTCTCCCCATTCCATCCTAACGATGTGGTTGCGGTTTGATCTTTGATTTTGATATGGTATAATTACCTTTTGAGTTTCAAGGTCAACGTCGGTGTTGCGGTTTGATCTTTGATTTTGATATGGTATAATTAAACTTATTCATAATCGCTCCTATGTATTGTTGCGGTTTGATCTTTGATTTTGATATGGTATAATCATATCCGCCTTCGTCAAAAGTAACCGCTCGTTGCGGTTTGATCTTTGATTTTGATATGGTATAATCAAGGCAAATCAACGATACTTGACAGTATCGTTGCGGTTTGATCTTTGATTTTGATATGGTATAATTTCCGTTACCTCTAGTCCGACCAGCATCTCGTTGCGGTTTGATCTTTGATTTTGATATGGTATAATTTGGAGACACTATAAACGCGACCTTGACAGGTTGCGGTTTGATCTTTGATTTTGATATGGTATAATTTCACTTGACAAAAATATAAAAATATATTAGTTGCGGTTTGATCTTTGATTTTGATATGGTATAATTCTATATAAATAAACATCTTTTGGCGGTTGCGGTTTGATCTTTGATTTTGATATGGTATAATAGTCGTATTGTAACTATATATCTTATCGTTAATTGCAGTGCGATTCGCTTTAAAAAAAAGCCAAGTTTTTGTGAGATTTACCATGTCGCAGTCAAGTTTTTCGCTATATTTCATTGTATTAATTCCGATTAATACGGAAATATAGCGCTTTTTTTGAAATATGTCAAATTCGGCTAAAAAAGTTCTAATTGAACCGGTTGACGCGGTTTAGGCGCCTCTTTTTGCCCCCAAAAATTAATTATATCGCCGTATTGCTTGTCCGTTATCGAAACCATACTAACCGAGCCTTTCGGCGGTATAAACGCCTCTATTCTCTGAACGTGAGTCTTCATCGCCTCTTTACTTGCGCAATGCCTGATATAAACGGAAAATTGCATCATTGTAAAGCCGTCGTTTAATAAATTTTTTCTGAATTTAGCGGCGTTTTTCTGATCCTTTTTATTTGCAACGGGCAAATCAAAAAACACAAATAACCACATAATTTTATAAGCGTTTAAACAATTCTGCGCCATCCTCCTACTCCAAAGTCGGATAAATTATCTTTTTATCTTCTCCCGAAAAACATCTCGCTAACGAAGCGGTAGTCTGCGACAATCCGACCATAAAAGGTCTTTTAACGTTAGGATATTCCGCGTCTACTGTCAAAATTTCAAGCAATTTTTTCTTCATATCGCTTGTTAATTCGGTAGCGTCGGGGCGTTCCACAGATATATTGTAAACCGCCTCGTCCACAAACGGCCTAAACGGCTCCATAATATCGTCCGCTAGACAAAAGGCGTTATATCTATTACAATGATGTATCCCAAGCGTCGGCAATAATCCCGATCCCGTTAAACTTCTGGCGACCGCCGATCTCACTACGGCGTAACCGTAATTTAGAGCGCAGTTAGGAAACTCTCCTCCGACATCTCTTTTAAACTCGATATCTGAAAATAGCCGTTTCCAATAAACTCTAGCCGCTACCGCTTCGCGATTGTCCGCGTCGCCGCTTTTAACTGAGTTTTTATATTCGTAAAGTTTGATATAATCTTTGTTCAATTTTTTGAGTAATCTTATCTGATTGTCTATTTTTGCTTCGACAGTCTGTTTCCACAACTTTTTCTTTAGCGGTTCGGATGCGTTGATCTGATTTGAGAATATTTCGCTCTGTATATGGTTGCCGTCGAGATTTAGCAACAAACTTTTTGGATTATGAGCCGAATCGCAAAAAACGACGGCGACGTTGTTCTCTATCAGTAACTCCAAAACCGACATCGATACGCTAATTTGCCTATTGTCTATAACGACAAATCCGATATCCTCTACCGGAAAAGTCGTCTCCGGTTTTTCGTCGGTATGCGGTTTATATACCAACTGGGAGTTCTTAATATGAAGATAACAAGGCGTGGAGAAAAAAATCGTCTTCTTTAACATAACTTTTTCCCGATTATTCCGTAAATTTCATAATCGGAATACAAAAGTTAAAAAATAAATTTTATCTTCCCGTCGTTAGTTATCAGGAAATCTCGCCAATCTCAGATATTTTAACCTTGATAGGGTTTTCTTCAATCCATTTTGAAAAACTCTGAATTCTCATTTCTGTAATTTGCTCTGTTGTTGAATCAAGATGAGACCTGAAAGTATAATAGTTTGAAGATAATTTCTGAACTCTATAAAGATGTAGAGAGAGAGTTTCTTTGCTAAGTTTTAACGCGTCCTCTTTTGTCCCTCTAATTCCGAGTATAAACATATCGTTGATTTCCATAGTAGTTACGATTTCGACTCCATCTTCGGGAAGTTGATAAATAGGTTGATTATTCATTTTCCTCTGTATTACGTCCCAAAACTGAACGACGTCTTCCGACAAATCTCCGTTTTTGTTTTTGTAAATCATAATATGATGATTATTCCTTGGATTAACATATTGATTAAATTCAATGTCGTCAACTTTATAAGAAGGTTTTACGCATCTAGCGTTTGAAATATTTTCACGTATTCTTACTTTATAGATTGGAATGGGTTCGCCTTTTTTGTTTGGTAAAAATACTTTACTTTTTAATGATTTTGCATCTTCATCAATTTCAAAGAGAGCTCCGCTTGGAATATTATCCTTAATGAATCCGCCCGATTGTTCTATTAATCTGTATATAATTTCTTTAATTCTATAATCAACGATCTTTTCGATTTGCTTTCTATCTTTCAGATCGCTTAATTTTTTTCTTACATGATAATAATTTTCATTCTCAGTAACGATTTTTCCATTATTAAAAGTAAATTTTCCATCGTAAGAAATTACCGGACGTTTATGCAAACCGTAAACAGTATCTTTATGCAAAGCTCCTCTCACAGATAAACCTACGCCTCTAAAACTTTTTCCGTTTTTCTTAAAATTTTTAATAACTTTTTTTACAGTCGGATTATGATATTTATGGGATATCAAAATATTTTCGATTGATTTCTTTGCATCGTTTGTAAAATTATCCCATGGCGTTTCAAATCTTAATTTTTCGTTTATTTTATTTATATTTCTCTTTCTCTCTATTTTCTTTGCGTTAAATGCGCTTAATTTTTGAAGATGACCTCTTTTAGCAAGAGCAATTGTAATAGCGTCTATCGCGTGATGTCTATGATCGGTTCTGTCTTTTCCGCTGTAAAAATAATACTCTTCAGATTCGCTATTGTATCTTATTTCGCCTTCTTCTAATTTTGTCTGATTTTCAACTTTTGGGGGTATATTTTCTTTTCTGACAAATTTTCCTATTTCTCCCGTGAGATTAAAAACCGCCCAATATTGACCGTCTGAAATAATATCTTTTAAATTAATTTTTAAATTAGGATTACTATTCGGAACAAACGCGTTTTTTCTTACCATTCCGTACAGTAGTATTTGTTTGTTTTCAATTGACGGTTTAATATTTAATAAAGGGGATATCTCTGTTTTTTCAGGGAAGTATGGTATTTCCGCATAATACCTTCCATCCGGAAGTTCAACTTTTTTAGAAAAAATGTCAGGAAACACAAAAAAATGATTCGAACTAACTTTTCCAGGTAAAATAATAGTATTTTCAGTCGTTTTTGGCTTGATTTGTTTAAATGAGATATTATTTATATCAATTGTTAATTTACAATATGACGGTCTTTCTTTATCATCTTGAAAAGCGCTAGGTATAACGGTAAATTTAAATTGCTTATTAATAAATTGATTTTTAATCATATTCCCAATCAAAATCAAATTATCTTTATCTTTTATTGGATACGGCTTTTTAACAGGTTGAATAGATTGTAAATTAGGATCAAACTTAACGCTTGCCCAATGTTTGCCGTCTTCATATTTTTGGGATAATTTTATTTTAGATAGTTTTAATTCAAAATTGCTATCCGGAGTAAATTCATTATTGGCAATTTCTCCGGTAATGATAATTTCGTTGCTATCCGGAATAGGTTTTTTGTTGTATTTAGGATATAATTTCGTAATTTTGTTAGGATTTTCGCTATCCCCATATTCGGCCCAATACTTTCCGTATCCGGAAATTTTAATTGAGTTTGTATCAATTAAAGACGGATTCCTTACTATATTATTTAGTCCCCATTTATTTCTCAAATCGGCGGTTAAACTTCCGGGTAAAGAGAATACGTCGACGCAAATTGTTTTTAAATATTCTAGCGCTTTTTTTGTTATATATCGAGTATCGTTTAATTGCCTCTCTATAAAATCATCTTGTTGGAAATTTTGTTGCGACGTAAATTTTTTTGCTTTTTCATATGGCAATAATTTATAAGCTCTTTCTCTAACCTTTTCCCAATGAACAGGATTGTTTTTATAAAATTGATAAGGAGTACGATTCCCTTTTTTATTATTTTCTGTAGACTCGCAAAGAGTTTTGTTCTTTAAACTATCGTCTAAAGATATCGAATAAGGTATGATATGTTCTACTTGAAATTCGTTACTATCGCCTAAAATATCGCTTATTCCGATAGTTTTTCCCGTATAAGGACAAATTGCTATCCCGTTTTCAGTTTCAAGCTCTTTATAAAGCAGATATTTGTGTATATTTTCCCTTGAATGAGCCAAGCCATATTCGTCAAGTATGTCGCATGCCGATCTATTTATTTTCTCTCTGTCGGAATTTTCTTTATATATTAGTTGTCTCTTAGATTTCGGAAGTTTTAACTCTCTAGCTAATTCGATATTTATAGATTTGAAGTTTTCATCTTCGTCTAAATATTTATCGATTAGTTTATTAACTAATTTCTTCATTTCATTAAGAGATTGTTGAACTATCGGATTTCTTAAATTCTCAATTTCTCCTAATTTATGCGATATCGTTTTATTTTGGATTACTTCTTCGGAATGATGATATATTTTTTCATAAATCTTATTTATTGGGATTTTTTCATATTCATAAACTAAATTTACAATATTTTTGATTAAATCTCCGCTTTTCATTTTTTCTTTTGCCATCCGATAAACTTCATCCTCAATTTTTTTTATTTTTTCTTTATTATACGACGACCACTTATCTTTACCAATAGCGTTTTTAACTCCGCCAAGAAGAATTGCAATATGCTCTTGATAACCTTTTACAAGAAATTCTAAAATATTCACAATCGCTTTTTTAGATAAGTTTGAATAATCTTCAGACAATTTCATACCTTCTAATTTATTTAATATTTTTTCGTCGTTTATGTTAAAATCTTTTTTTAATTTATTTTTTAATTTGTCTCCATCTTTATAAAAGTAAAAAACGTTCCATAGTTCTTCATATTTTTTTTTATTGTTCCATAGATCTTCCGATACCGATTTTTTTACCGTTGCCGTATAAGGAGAACCAAAAACTTTAAAATCATCGGCATAATTAAATTTTTCAGATCTCATATCTAAAAACTCTGAAATTTTTTTAAAGTCAAACGCTTTATCTTTTGAAAGCATAAATTCGGCTAATAATTTTCTTTCGCTTTCGTTTAGTGACAAATCTGCCCCATATTTGATAGAATTTATAAATTTGTATGCTCTGTATTTCTCAAAGTCCGGATGAGAGGCTGAACATATTCTTTTGCCAACCGCTTTCTCAATTTTTTCTCCGTTATTATTTATTAGTATTTTACGGCTCTCGAAAGAGCATAACGAAAGCAAATGTTTTTGCGAACGAAGAGGTCTTTGAAAAAATAAAATTCCAAAGTTAGGATCGCCGATCAAGTCTCTTAACGCAATATGTTCTTCTACTATAATGTAACCATTTTCGATATTGAAGGTTTTACCTTGTTTTTTAAGTATCTCAATTTTTTTTCTTGCTCTTGACGAATTAATGTTTCCTATGTATGATCTCTTTTTATAAATTTCATTTTTTTTGTCCAAGCCCAAATTGGGAGTTTGTTTATCCCATAATACATTAAATTCATCAATATACCATTGTCTTAACGTATATCTTCCTCTTACTCTTTCAACAGAAAATTTATATTTCTCGCCGTCTTTTTTAAAAATGTTATACAGGAAACTTCCTAAAGTCGCTTTTTTTTCTAATTCTTTTTCAGTTTGCGCTATTCCAAGTATTCTTTCTTCAGGTTTCCCTTTATACATGGCGCCTTTATCGTTTAAGGTTTTACGATTGCTTATAAAACCTCTTTTTTGAATCAGATTATATAAAACGCGGCCAAATTCTTGTAAACTTAATTGTTCTTTAGTCGCCTTATCTCTTAAAAATAGAGGGTTGAGTTTTAACCATCTGTTAAACTCCTCAGATTGAGGAAATTTTTGTATTTCTCCCTTAACTCTTTTTTTCCATCCATTTAACAATTCTGTAGATAAAGGACACATATTATATTTTATTAAAACTTCCAGTAATTTTATTTTTCTTAATTTTCTTCTAAAAAATTGTCTTCTTATTTGACGAGCGTTTCTTCTTACGGCATTTTTTAACGATTCTTTTGAAGTTCCGATATTATCCGCAGCGGAAGGGAATATTCTTACTCCGCTTCCTATTATCTCATCCCTCTCCTCTTCGACAATCGCCCAGCCGATCGAATTTGTTCCGAGATCGAGTCCTAAAACTTTTCCCATTAAACGCCCCCAAAATTATCAAATAAACTATTATAACATAATGAATAAAAAATAATTTATTAAATTTTGTTGATTTTTATAAATATTTTTATTACTATCCATTCATCAAAGATCTTATCGCAATAAGGCTATATGCCGAAGGTCGTTTCGACCTATATCTCCGCTTAGGCGGAGTTTTTTTTATAAACGGTCATTGTTTTTGCGCCCGTCGGTTTTTTGGAAAGAGAAATTGACACATATGAGTCGCGTCGATAACGCGCGACAATTGTCGCGCGGCGCTCCTCGATAAAAAATTGACACATATGGAACAGATATTTTCGGATAAGGTAACTTCATTACCCTCAGCGCTTTGGAAAGTAGAGGGAAAATCGACGCATATGTGTCATTTTTTTTTTAAGTAGTAAATTATTTATCATTTTCTAAAAATTTATACAAATTTTTGTAAAGAGTTTTCTACTTTTAGTTGTTATATATATTAAAAAAAAAGGAGAAAACTTTATGAAAAACAAAAAACATCTATTTCACTTTATAGTATCCGAATCTATGAATAAGAATGTCATAGATTTTCTACTAAAAGAGTTCAAAATTAATACGTTCAGCGAGTTATTTGAAACTATGTTTCGCCTTATTGACAAAAAAATCTCAAAAATGAAGAGAGTAATCGGAAATCATCGCTCCG
>Ga0208940_1000407_pt1 | contig 55257 bp, 46 predicted proteins | sample AD_JPNNA6_MetaG_FD_184445 | JGI IMG/M metagenome (GOLD analysis project Ga0208940, IMG submission 184445) | Active sludge microbial communities of municipal wastewater-treating anaerobic digesters from Japan - AD_JPNNA6_MetaG (SPAdes) (version 2) | ecosystem: Engineered > Bioreactor > Anaerobic... | reverse complement strand
TGCCGTCGGTCATCGACCTGGCCGGGGCAGAGGCCCAACTGCTCGGTCGTCCCGGGCGGGAGTTCGTGTTGCGCACGATCCTGGAAGATGTGGCGGAGGACTACGACATCGTCCTGTTGGACTGCTCGCCGAGCCTGGGGGTGCTCACCCTCGCCGCGTTGACGGCTGCCCAGGGCCTGCTCATCCCCATGCCGTGCGAGATGCTCAGCCATCGAGGGGTCGGCCAGCTGCTCGACACGGTGCGTGACGTCACCCGGCTGCTCAACCCCAAACTCGAGGTCATCGGGGTCCTGCCAACGCTGTTCGACGGGCGCTCGGCGCACTCGCAGGCGGTGCTCGCCGATGTCGGGCAGCGCTACGGCCTGCCCGTCATCGAGCCGCCGATCCCCAAAACGATCCGGTTCGCCGAGGCCCCGGCCGTGGGGCGCTCGATCCTCACGACCTCTAAGTCGTCCAAGGGCGCCCGCGCCTATCGGGCGGCCGCGAAGTCCCTTGCTGGCCGAATCTGGGGCGCCTGAGTCACGGCGCGGCGTCAGTAGTGCTCCAGAGCGAGCCGGGCCAACCCGCCCAGAACGGCAGCCCAGAGCAGGCTGGTGAAGCTGCCGATGATGAACCGCTCGGCAGCCCCGTCGGTCGTGCCGCGTAACTCGGCGAATCGACCCAAGCCTTTGAGGGCGATGACGCCCACGAGGGCCTCGGGCCAGCCGGCCAGAATCCCGAGGAAGACGGCCGTGCGCTCAAGCAGGCCGATCGTCTGCCCACCGCGCAACACGACCGCGGCGGCGGAGATGCCAGTCACCGTCTGCCCAGGGGTTGCACCGGATCGGCGCTCGACATGGGCAAAGACCCAGCCGGTGAGCGGGCTGCCGCCGAAGATCGCCAGCACGGCAGCCAGCAGGATGGCGCCGCCGAGCAGCGCTTGGGTCACGGTCACGGGTCAGTTCTACCGTCTGCCACCGACAGCAGGTGCTGGACGAGCTCGACGGCGCCGACCTGCTCGCTCCACCCGGAGCGCCGGACCCGCTGGCTGACCGCTGACGGGCTGACCCCCAAGCGGGCCGCCGCCTCCTTCTGGGTCAACCCGTCGGCCAAGAGGTCGGTCACCTCCCAGCCTTCGGCCGTCCGCCCGCGCAGCAGGCGCGCGAGGAGCAAGAGGGCTGACTCGGCATATCGGGTATGCCGCTCGCGCACCGCCCGTAGGTGAGGGTCCAGCTCCGGCGTCGCACCGAGGCGGACGGCCAGTTGGCCGGTCGCGGGGTGGGCTGCCGAAATCGCGGCTCGGGCGGCGATGAAGGCGGGCCCGCGGCCGGCTCGCGGCGACACCGGCAGGGGCAGGTCGACCGGGCCGATGCCGATGCCGAGACGCCAACGATCGGCACGGATCAGGCTCGTGACGATGTCGAGCAGGTCGGCGGGATCATCGGTGACTCCCTGGATCTCGTCGCCGGCCGTGCGCTCGAAAGGGTTGGCTGCTCGCGGGCGTACCCCCGCGAGCAGGGTCAGCGCCTCAGGGACGCGGTCGGCCTCGCGGCGACTGTCCACCTGGTCTGCTGTGACGACGAACATGTCCATCCTTCATTCCGATAAATGAAGGATAACAACTTCACTCGCTGGTGTGAAGCCTCTTGCCTTACTTGGTGAGGCTCCCGGACACGTCCTCGGCGCTGGCGTCGATGCCGGTGATGGCCTCGTAGCTCCAGCCCGCGATGAGCGCACCGACGATCGGGGCCACCCAGAACAGCCACAACTGCCCGGGGGCGCCGGCTCCGTTGAAGAAGGCGACCGCCGTCGAGCGGGCCGGGTTGACCGACGTGTTGCTGATCGGGATCGAGATGAGGTGGATGAGCGTCAGGGTGAGACCGATGGCCAGCGGCCCGAAGCCGGCCGGCGCGTGCTTGGTGGTCACCCCGAGGATGACGAACAGGAAGAAGGCCGTGAGCAGGACCTCGGCGAGCAGCACCGCCCACATCGAGTAGCCGCCGGGCGAGTTGTCGCCGTAGCCGTTCGCGGCCATGTTGCCGACCATGCTTCCGGAGCCCTTCGCGCTCTTGGCCAATCCCCAGAGGCACGCTCCGGCCAGCAGGCCGCCGACGACCTGGGCGCCGATGTAGGCGAACAGGTCGCGGACGTTGTCGAAGCGGCGGGCCGCCCACAGGCCGATCGTCACCGCCGGGTTGAAGTGCCCTCCGGAGACGTGGCCCACGGCATACGCCATCGTGAGGACGGTGAGCCCGAAGGCGAGCGAGACGCCGAGATGGCCGATGCCGACCTCGGTGCCCTGTGCGTCGGCCACCCCGGCGGGGGCGTAGAACTTGGCGGCGAAGATGGCGCTGCCACACCCGCCGAATACGAGCCAGAACGTGCCGAGTAGTTCGGCGCCGAGCCGCTTGCTGAGTGCAGGCTGCATGGAAGGTCTCCCTTGTCGTTCTCCGATCGGGCGTTTGCCGCGGTCGTCGGCGTCTACGCTACCGGCTCGCCACCCGCCCGGCTGCGAGGTGGTGTGATCAACCCGACGAGAGGACGGGCCGAACGCGGCATACCGAGGTATCTTGACGTCAAGCTATCCTGGGTCGCGACCCCTGTCCGGCCAGCTTCGAATCGACGGAGATGCGATGACCTCAGAAATTGTGTGGACCCAGATCGACGAGGCGCCGGCCCTGGCGACCTACTCCTTCCTGCCGATCGTCCAGGCGTTCACCAGGGGGACCGGGGTCGACGTCGTGACGAGCGACATCTCGCTCTCCGGGCGCATCCTGTCGGCCTTCCCCGAGCGGCTCGCGCCGGAGCAGCAGGTGCCCGACAACCTCGCCGCGCTGGGCGCGCTGACGCTGCGCCCCGAGGCAAACATCATCAAGCTCCCCAACATCTCCGCCTCCGTGCCGCAGCTCAAGGCCGCGATCAAGGAGTTGCAGGACAAGGGGTATGCCGTCCCCGACTATCCCGAGGCCCCGGCGACCGACGAGGAGAAGGCGGTGCACGCGGCATACGCCAAGGTTCTTGGCTCCGCGGTGAACCCTGTTCTGCGCGAAGGAAACTCCGACCGCCGCGCCCCCTTGTCGGTGAAGAACTTCGCCAAGAAGCACCCGCACCGCCTCGGCGCGTGGGACCCGGCGACCAAGGCTCGCGTCGAGACGATGACTGCCGGTGACTTCTACGGCAACGAGCAGTCCGTGGTTGTTGACGGCGGTGGCGACCTGCGGATCGAGCACGTCGGCGCTGATGGCTCGGTGACCGTCCTCAAGGACAAGGTGTCCACGCTGCCCGGCGAGATCGTCGACGGCACCTTCATGAGCGTGGCGGCGCTGCGGGACTTCTATGCCGCGCAGATCGATGCCGCGAAGGCCGACGGGCTGCTGCTGTCGCTGCACCTCAAGGCGACGATGATGAAGGTCTCCGACCCGGTGATGTTCGGTCATGCGGTGTCGGTGTTCTATGCCGATGTCTTCGCGAAGTACGCCGACACGTTGGCCGCGCTCGGGGTCGACCCGAACATGGGCATGGGCGACCTGGAGGTCAAGATTGCCGGCCTGCCGGCGACGGAGCGCGCGGCGATCGCCGCCGACATCGCTGCGGTGTATGCCGCGCGGCCGGCCATCGCGATGGTCAACTCTGACAAGGGCATCACCAACCTGCACGTCTCCAGCGACACGATCGTCGACGCGTCGATGCCGGTCGTCATCCGCGACTCCGGCCAGATGTGGAACTGGGACGGCAAGCTCCAGGCGACCCTCGCCATGGTGCCCGACCGCTCCTACGGCCTCATGTATGCCGCGGTGTTCGAGGACTGCCGCGTCAACGGCGCCCTCGACCCGGCGACCATGGGCTCGGTGCCCAACGTCGGGCTGATGGCGCAGAAGGCCGAGGAGTACGGCTCGCACCCGACGACGTTCATCGTGCCTGCCGCCGGGAGCGTGCGCGTGCTGGGGCCTGATGGCGCCCTGCTCATGTCGCACGAGGTCGGTGCCGGGGACATCTGGCGGATGTCGCGCGTGCGGGACATCCCGATCCAGGACTGGGTCAAGCTCGCGGTGACGCGCGCTCGGATCACTGGCGCCCCGGCGTGCTTCTACCTCGACTCCGCGCGGGCGCACGACCGCAACGTCATCGCCAAGGTCGAGCGTTACTTGGGTGACCACGACCTGACGGGCGTGGAGTATCGCATCCTGGCTCCCGTCGAGGCGATCCAGTGGTGCCTCGCGCGGATCCGCGAGGGCAAGGACACCATCTCGGTGACCGGCAACGTCCTGCGTGACTACCTCACCGACCTCTTCCCGATCCTTGAGTTGGGGACCTCGGCCAAGATGCTCTCGGTCGTGCCGCTGCTCGCCGGTGGTGGGCTCTTCGAGACCGGTGCCGGTGGGTCAGCCCCCAAGCACGTGCAGCAGTTCGTCGCCGAGGACTACCTGCGCTGGGACTCACTCGGTGAGTTCTCGGCGTTGGGTGCCTCGCTTGAGCACCTGGCCCAGACCCAGGGCAACGCCAAGGCCCAGGTGCTTGCGGTCGCGCTCGACAAGGCGATCGCGACGTTCCTCGACGAGAACAAGTCGCCCGCCCGCAAGGTCGGTCAGATCGACAACCGTGGCTCGCACTTCTACCTCGCGCTGTTCTGGGCCGAGGAGTTGGCGGCGCAGTCAGATGCCGCCGAGTTGGCGGCTCGGTTCGCTCCGGTGGCGGCCGCGCTGCGGTCGAACGAGTCGACGATCAACGAGGAGTTGCTCGCCGTGCAGGGCAAGCCGGTCGACATGGGCGGCTACTACCGCCCCGACACCGCCAAGACCGGTGCGGCCATGCGCCCGAGCGCAACGCTGAACGCCATTATCGACGCGCTGTAGTCCGCACCCGCTGTCTTGGTATGCCGCCCGCGCACCTCGCGCGGGCGGCATACCTGCGTCTGAGTTTCCATCCCGGGGTTTGGCCCGGAGATAGCGCTCGCACGGTCATCTTTGGGGCCCCGACCCTGGGTTTTGGTCCGGTGATAGCGCTCGCACGGTCATCTTTGGGGGTCTGGCGGGCGATTTGACCCGGATAGCGCTCGCATGGTCATCTTTGCGGCGGTGACCCCGGGGTTTGGCCCGGAGATAGCGCTCGCATGGTCATCTTTGCGGCGGTGACCCCGGGTTTTGGTCCGGTGATAGCGCTCGCACGGTCATCTTTGCCGGGGACAAGGCTCCCAACCGTCGTCGGTCGCGATCAAAGGGACCCAGCCAAGCGGCATCGCTGCCTGTGGATAACCTCGGGGGGCGAATCTTGAGCCGTGCCAGGCTTCATTCCATGACAGCGGGACGAACCGGCGATCGCCCACGAGTGGGCGATGTCGCGGTGCCTGTCGACGTCACACGCCCGTTCACCCGGCGAGCGGGGTTAGCGACGGGACTCACCGACGAACAGCTGCAGAGCACGGCATACCGGCGGATCTTCCGCGGCGTCTATGCCGACGCAGCCACCCTTGTCACCGCGCCTGCCCGGCTTGAGGCGGCTCGGCTCATCGGACCGGCGGACGCCTTCGCGACGCACCACACGGCCGCCCGTTTGCTGGGTGGGATTGTGCCCGACACCCCGGTGACGCATCTCGGGACCACGAGCCAGCGCCGCGGTCGGGTGACTGACCTCCGCGTGCATCGGTATGCCGCCCTCCCGCCCCTTGTCCGCATCGCCGGGCAGCTGGTGACCGCGCCGACGCAAACCTTTCTCGACCTGGCGGGGTCGCTGGATCTCGTCGATCTCGTCGTGCTCGGCGACAGCCTGGTGAATGCCGGGCAGATCGTCCCCGAGGACCTTCGAGCCGCGAGCGCCGCCTCTCACACGAGGTGGGCGCGGTCGGCACGACGCGCGGCGGCATACGTGCGTCGGGGAGCGGAGTCGGCGCCTGAGACTCGGCTGCGGATGCTCGTCGTGTTGGCGGGGTTGCCTGAGCCGCAGACGCAAGTGCCGGTGCTCGGCAGCCACGGGCGGGTGCTCTATCGCCTCGACATGGGGTGGGAGGAGGTCAAAGTTGCCCTTGAATATGACGGTCGACACCACATCGAACGCCAGGAGAAATGGCATGCGGACCTGCTGCGCCGTGAAGACTGCGAGTCGCGCGAGTGGAGGTTTGTGGTCGCCACGTCGCCGGACCTCTACGTCGGTCCTCACCAGACTCTGGGGCGGGTGAGGACCACGTTGAGCGACCGAGGCTTCGTCCTCCCTCGCCTGCGGGATGACTGGCGGGTGCACTTTCCGAGCCGGGAAACACTGACCGGATGACCGACTGATCAGGCAGACTCTTGCGGTGACGATCGTCGTGAGGCCGTGCGAGTCCTTGGCCGATGTCGCGGCCATCGAGGCTTCCGTGCCCACTGGGCACTCGGCCTATCACGCGCAGCGCTTTCACCGGAACGCCGAAGGGGCCGTGTACCTGCTGGCCTGGCGTGATGATCTGGCCGTGGGCCACGTGTTGGTCACTCCGGTGTCGAAGTACGAGGCGGTTCGGGCTCGGCTCGGAACGTTTCCGGAGGTGAACGCGCTCGGCGTGGCCGCGGCATACCGGCGTTGTGGAGTTGCCCGCACGCTCATGGAGGCGGCGGCAGGGCTGGCGGTGTCCATGGGCGGCACCCGGTTGGGGCTCGCCGTTGAACCTGAGAACCAGCCCGCCCTGGCCCTGTATCGGGCTCTCGGTTTCCGGCGGCATCTGGACCTCGACCCGGTCGACGTGTGGACGTGGATCGATGAAGCCGGCGTGGAGCACGAAGAACGGGATCGCTGTTCCTATTGGTCCCAGCCCTGCGCCGGACGTGGAGTGGGGTAACTCGGCCGGCAAAGATGACCGTGCGAGCGCTATCTCCGGGTCAACAGGCCGGGGTGTGGTGGACAGAGGCGCGGGAAGTCAGGCGGACAGGCCAGATGCTCGGCGGACGAATGACGCCAGGTCGGCGGACTGGGCTAGGCGGCTGGGCTCGTGGACGTACATCATGTGCCCGGCCGGATAGGTCCGGTGCTCAATCCGCCCACGAGCCTCCTCGGTCAGCCGCATCACAGCGAACACGTCATCCGCCGCCGCCGGGGGAGTGGCCCCGTCATAGATCCCATAGGCCACATGCACCTGCAGGTGCGGGTTGGCCCGCATCGCCCGCTCCAACCGTGGCGAGACATCGATCGGCCGACCCTCGAAATCCTTGTAGGACCACGGGTTCACCCGCTCGGAGATCTGCTCGTAGTGCAGGTCGCTGCCGAACTCCAGCTCAGCGCGCACGTAGTGGTTCATCGCCGCGGCATACGGCCCGACGATCGCGTCGAAGGACGGGTCCGCGTCCATCTCCTCGGCGATGCTGCTGGCCGCCGGCCCGGTGAACCGCGAGTCCAACCGCCCGACCGTCAGCCGCTCGTCCCGCAACAACTCCCCGAAGAACCGCCAGTGCTCGATCCGCAGCTCGGCGCGATCGACGTAGTCGGCCGACACCCCCGCGAGCCGCGCTACCGTCGCCGCGACCTCTGCACGTTCGTCGGCGCGCAGCCGAGCCCCACGCGCCAGCGCCCACGGGTAGTCGCGGGCGGCATACTCGCTCGCCTCGGCGACCACCTCGTCGAGGGAACGGCCGGGATGCTTGCCGTGATAGTGGGCGACGGCGGCATACAAGGGGAGGTATGCCGCGTGCGCCCGGTCGTTGCGCTGCTCGGCGAAGTCGATTGACGACAGGTCCAAGACTGACGAGATGAGGATGACGCCGTTGAGGTACATGCCGTAGCGGGTCTGCAGGTGGTCGGCGAGTGCCGCCGCGCGCAGGGTGCCGTAGGACTCGCCGGCGAGGAACTTGGGCGACATCCACCGGCCGTTGCGCGAGGTCCACAGGCGGATGACCTCGGCGACGCTCTCAAGGTCGCCCTGATAGCCGTGGTAGACACCGGGTTTCCCGCCCTTGACCGCCCGCGAGTAGCCGGTCGACACCGGGTCGATGAACACCAGGTCGCTCTCGGCGAGCAGCGTCTCGGCGTTGTCGGCCAGGGCATACGGCGGCGGCAGCAGGGCACCGACATCGCCCATGACCACCCGCCGCGGCCCGAGCAGGCCCAGGTGCAGCCACACCGACGACGACCCTGGCCCGCCGTTGAACGCGAACGTCACGGGCCGCGCCGCCCGCTCCCGCCCGGAGAGACCTTCGCGGACGTAGGACGTGATCGACACCTGCGCCTTGGCCGGGTGGCCGCCGAACACGCCGTCCTCGTAGACCTCCTCGCGCAACACCAGTCGCCCGGTCGTCGCGCTGTAGTCCAGGACCTGCCCATCGGAGAGCGTCACGGTATGCCGTGTCGTCACCAGTTCGTCAGTTGGCTCGGGCTCGGCAGCCTTGCCGTCCGGTGCAGCCCCGGCTGGGTTGGCGCTCGGGGCCGAGGGAGTCTGGGTGGGTGCCGAAGAGGCGGGCTGCGGCGCCGCGGACTCGGGCGTCGCGGACGAGGTCGCGTCGGTCATCACCTCACCCTAGCCGTGGCCGCTTCACGTCGGCCCGTCACGCTGGGTTGCCGGTCGCGCCCGTCCCGCCGGGTTGCCGGTCAGGCCGTCCCGCCGCGTTACTGGTCGCGCCCGGCTCCATCGGCCGGCGTGACAAGGAAGGGAACCGGGCTAGACCACCCGGCCCGGGCGAATGCCGCCAACACCGCCGCCTCGACGGAGCTCGCGGAGGCGGCATCGACCAGCGCGATCGCGCACCCGCCGAACCCGCCGCCTGTCATCCGTGCCCCCCACGCCCCGGCAGCCATCGCCGTCTTGACGACGAGATCGAGCTCCTGACAACTCACCTCGTAGTCGTCGCGGAGGGACTCGTGCGAGGCCACCATGAGCGTCCCCGCGAGCCGCCAGTCAGCGGCTTCCACGGCGTCGGCGAACCGGCCGACGCGGTCGATCTCGGTGACGACGTGACGGACTCGACGGCGGGTCACGTCGTCGGGGAGCCGTGCGAGCGTGTGGGCGAGGTAAGGAAGCCCGACCTCACGCAGGCTGCTCACCCCGAGCGCCGTGGCGGCTTCCTGGCAGGTATGCCGTCGTGCGGCATATTGCCCGTCCACGAGGGCGTGCGGGGCGCGCGTGTCGACGACGAGCAACGCCAACCCGTGAGCGGCCAGGTCGAAAGGAACCGCCTGGGTCGACCCGTCACGGCAGTCCAACAGCAGGGCGTGTCCGGCCGTGCCGAGCATCGACGCCAGCTGGTCCATGCCGCCGGTGGGTGCCCCGGCGATGTCGTTCTCGGCCCGCTGGCAGACCGTGGCCAGCCGACGACGTCCGTCGAGGTCGGCGAGCAGGCCGAGGTCGGCGAGGTCGGACAGCGCGGCGCCGACCGAACACTCCACGGCCGCCGACGAGGACAGGCCGGCTCCGACGGGCACCGAACTGGCTAGAGCCACATCGGCGCCGGGCACGGCATACCCCGCGTCACGAAGGGCCCAGAAGACTCCGGCGACGTAGGCCGCCCACCCGCCGGGGGAGCCGGGGCCCACCTCGGCGAGCGGCACGCTGACGGGGCCACCCGGCATACCGTCGCTGACGACCCGCAGGACGCCGTCGGGGCGCACGCGGACGGCCGCGTAGGTGCGTTGCGGGAGCGCGATGGGCAGCGCCAGGCCGCCGTTGTAGTCGGTGTGCTCACCGATGAGGTTGACCCGACCGGGTGCCGACCAGACCCCGGCGGGCTCGCCGCCGAACGCGTCCTGGAAGAGTCGCAGCGCTCGATCGATCGGTGCCATCGCCATGTCGGGAAGCGTAGCGATGACGAACGGGCCCAACGAAGTCGATACGCTGACACCCATGTCCGCCGACCTGAGGTCTCGAGACGCCGTCACGATGGGGCCTGGTGCGGACTGGTCCGCGGACGCGCAGGATCACCGCCAGACCATCGGCGTGGCCATCCGCGTCCCCGCTCCGTTCGGTCCGTTGTTGCAGGCCAAGCGGGCCGAGTTCAAGGACCCGCTCGCCGATCTCATCCCGGCCCACGTCACGCTCCTAGGCCCGACGGTCATCCACCAGGTGGCGCGTCCGGCTCTGGTCGAGCACCTGGAGCAGGTGAGCCGCGAGGTGGGCCCGTTCCCGATGGCGTTACGCGGGACGGGCACGTTCCGGCCGGTCTCGGATGTCGTGTTCGTCCAGGTGGCCCGAGGCATCTCCGGATGCGAGCGGCTTGAGCAGCGCATCCGCAGCGGGGAGTATGCCGCGGAGCTCACCTTCCCCTACCACCCGCACGTCACGGTCGCCCACGACGTTGCCGAAGCCGACCTCGACCGGGCCTTCGACGACCTCGCCGATTTCCGTGCCGACTTCGACGTCGAGGAGATCTGGCTCTTCGAGCAGGATGCTGCGGGACAGTGGCGGGCGGTGCGATCGTTCCGGCTCACCGGTGAGGAGCAGACCCGATGACCGCGGCTGAAGCCAGTCGTGCGGAGCCTGAAGCCGGTCGCGCGGAAGCAGGTCGCGCCGAGCTCAGCGCGATCCGCCGGCTATGGGCCCGGGCGCAGCGCACCGAAGCCTGGCGGGCCTGGCAGCGCTATGGGGTGGCCCAGGGGGGCCTGTTGGCCGCCGGGATCGGCTACTTCTCGTTCTTCTCGCTCTTCCCCGCTGTGGCACTGGCAGCAGTGGTCTTCGGCTTCATCCTGCAGGGCCGGCCCGACCTGCTCGCGGCCATCGGCGATGCCCTCAACGCCGCGCTCCCGGGCTTCGTCAAGACCGACGCCAACCCGAGCGGGCTGGTGGCGTTGACCGCTCCCGAAACCGCCACCCTCAGCTGGACGGGAGCGGTCGCGATCGTCACCCTCGTGGCCGGTGGTCTCGGCTGGATCGGCTCGCTAGGCGAAGGGTTGCGGGCGATGTTCGGGGTGCGCAAACATCCCGGCAACATCGTCGTCGCCAAAGCGCGCGACCTCGTCGTCCTGGGCCTGTTGGGGGTGGCCCTTCTCGTGTCGGCCACCCTCACCTCGGCCGTCGGTGCGGCCGGAGCGTGGAGCGCCCAGCACCTCGGGCTGGGCGAGCATCCATGGCTGGTCGGCATCGCCGGGGTCCTCGTCTCGCTGCTCGTCGACATGGCGATCATGGTCGTCCTGCTGCGCGTGCTCACCGGTCTGAAACTGCCCTGGCCGGTCGTCCGGGCCGGCGCCCTGATCGGCGGCGGCGCCATGACGCTGCTCAAACTCGTTGGGGCACAACTCGTGACGCGGGCCACGAGCAACCCGGTCTTCGGGTCGCTCGTCGTTGTCGTTGGGCTGTTGTTCTGGCTCAACCTGATGGCCAAGGTCGTGCTCCTCTCGGCAGCGTGGGCGGCCGGTGACCTCGACGACTCAGGTATGCCGTCCACCCGCGCTGCCGCAGCCGCCTCGACCCAGGCGGCCGGCCGAGACATGGCGGGGCCTGATGACGCCGACGGGGCGCTCGATGGGGCCAGCGGCGGGATCGATGCCGGCGACTCGCGGGCCCGAGCGGTGAACGGCATACCCAACCTGGGAGTCCGGAGCAAGGACCGGGTCACGCTCGCTGCGGGCGCCGTGCTGGGCGCCAGCGCCGCGATCGCGGGCGGCGCGGTTCGTCGCCTGGCGCGCCCTCGTCAGCGCTGATAGACCCCTCGGGCGCGTCGGCGCCAACGCCGGACACCCAGCCAGGCTGTAGCGGCGAGCGTCAACGCCAGTGCCCCGAGCAGGCCCCAACGGGCAGCCTCGGGGAGCCCTCCCCACCACTGAGACAGCGCAGCGCCCACGACGCGTTCGATCGGGTTTGCGGCTGCTGCGGTGGCGCCGGCCCTCGCGGCGGCATCCGGAGAGCTCGCCCCCGTCCCCGTCCAAGGCTCGGCCGACGTAGTCGACGGCGACGCTGACGCCGTCGCTCCGCCCAACTCCGGAGGCTGAGGTGCGGATCCGTCGGCGACGAGGGTGCCGACGGGGTGCAGTTGCGCGGCATACGCGAAGCCCCAGTCGAGCAACGCGACAGCCGACGGAGCCTGCGGCTCGGGGCTGCCCATCGTCGTGATGAGCAAGGTGCGCCCATTGAGGCGGACGGCTCCGATGTAGGTGTTCCGCGCCTTGCTCGTGTAGCCGTTCTTGACGCCGATCACGCCGGGATAGACCCCGAGGAGTTGGTTGTGGTTGTCGATCTGGAAGGGCGGCCCGCTGGTCAGGCTGGCGGTGGGGGCCACGACCTTGCCCCCGGCCTTCGTGGTCGGCGATGCCGGGACCAGCCCTCCGGGGAACATCGCAACGGGCAGCGACGCCCGGGAGGCGTAGCCCGGCAGGCTCATGACCGCTCGGGCGATGAGCGCCAGGTCGTAGGCGCTGGAATGCTGTCCCGGGGCGTCCAGTCCCGAGGGATCGGCGGCCACGGTGTCCCACGCACCGAGGCTTCCGGCTCGGGCGTTCATGGCCGCAAGCAGGGCGGGGCGCCCGCCGTAGGTGCGAGCCAGGGCGTATGCCGCGTCGTTGCCGCTGCTGAGGATGAGCCCGTTGAGCAGGTCGCCCACGGTGTAGGTGCCACCCACCGTGATGCCCACTCGGGAGCCGTCGGCCGCGGTGTCCTCCTCCTCGCCGATGACGACCCGGTCGGGGTCCAGCGCCGGGATGACGACCAGTGCGGTGAGGGTCTTGAGCGTGCTCGCCGGAAGCAGCCAGGCGTGCGGGTTCTTGGCGGCGAGGATCTCACCGGTGTCTAGGTCGGCCAGGACATACGAAACATGGGCCGTGTCCGGTGGCGCCGGAACTCCGGCCGGTCGATCGCTCACCACTTCCGTGGTGGCCAGGCGAGGACCTCCGACGACGTGCTCGGCGGCGACCGTCGGCGCGGCCAGCGGCACGGGGCTCTCCGGCAGGCAGGTGAAGCGGTCGCTGCTGCCGTCGGCCCTGGTGGTGGCCGTCCCACCCGCTCGCACGGCTCGCGCGTTGGCCGTCGCCAGGGAGGGCACGGGCGCGGTGATGAGGTGGGTCGGGGTGAGCCCCACCGCACACGGCCCGGTCGCGGTCGGTGTCGGAGTGCCTGCAGCAACGGCGGTGGGCACCGGGCCGCCCGGGCCGGCGAGCAGGCCACCCGCGAGCGCAGCGCACGCCAAGGCGAGGGTGATCGGGGCTCGACGAGGAGAGGTCATGGCGCCAGGAAGCCTAGCTCCCCACCCCTCACGCAGCAGACCCGGTATGCCGCGTGCGCGGCATACCGGGTCCGTTGCAGTCTGCTGACCGGCCGAGGCGACCGGCAGGAGGGCGAACCCTCAGCGGCCTTGACGCAGGGCGCCCAACAGGTCGCGGTTGAGCGTGTTGATGACGTCCAGCGGGATCTCCTTGGGGCACGCATCGGCGCAGGCACCGGTGTTGGTGCAGCCGCCGAAACCCTCGTGGTCGTGCTGAGCGACCATCTTGACGACCCGGGCGTAGCGCTCGGGCTGCCCCTGCGGGAGCTCGCCGAGGTGGGTGACCTTGGCGCCCATGAAGAGCATCGCCGACGCGTTGGGGCAGGCGGCCACGCAGGCGCCGCAGCCGATGCAGGCCGCGGCCTCGAAGGCCCGGTCGGCCTTGCGCTTCTCGACCGGCACCGAGTGGGCCTCGGGGGCCGAGCCGGTGTTGGCCGAGATGAAACCGCCGGACTGGATGATCCGGTCGAAGGACGACCGGTCGACGACGAGGTCCTTGATGACGGGGAACGCCTCGGCCCGCCAGGGCTCGATGCTGATCGTGTCGCCGTCGCGGAACTCCCGCATGTGCAGCTGACAGGTGGTGGTGCGCACGGGGCCGTGCGCCTTGCCACTGATCATCAGGCCGCACATGCCGCAGATACCTTCGCGGCAGTCGCTGTCGAAGGCGATCGGCTCGTCGCCCTTGGCGACGAGTGACTCGTTGAGGACGTCGAGCATCTCCAGGAAGGACATGTCGCCCGAGACGTCGGCCAACTGGTAGGTGACCATCCGGCCGGCCGTTTCCGGCCCGTCCTGCCGCCAGATGTTGAGGGTGAGGTTCACTTGTAGCTCCGCTCCTTCAACGCGATGGCGTCGTAGACGAGGTCTTCCTTGTGCAGGACTGGCGTGCCGGTGTCGCCACCGTCGGGGCTGCCGCCGAACTCCCATGCCGCGACGTAACGGAAGTTCGCGTCGTCGCGCTTGGCCTCGCCGTCGTCGGTCTGGCTCTCGGCCCGGAAGTGACCGCCGCAGGACTCGCGACGGTGCAGGGCGTCGATGCACATGAGCTCGCCCAACTCGAGGAAGTCGGCCACCCGGCCGGCCTTCTCGAGGCTCTGGTTGAGGGTGTCGGCCGCGCCGAGGACGCGGACGTTGCGCCAGAACTCGGCACGCAGCCCACGGATGAGCTCGATGCCCTTGCGCAGGCCCTCCTCCGAGCGCTCCATGCCGCAGTACTCCCACATGATGTGGCCGAGTTCCTTGTGGATGGAGTCGACGGTGCGGTCGCCGTTGATCGCCAGCAGCGTGTCGACGCGCTCCTGGACCGCTGCGCGAGCGGCCACCACTTCGGGGTGGTCTGGAGACACCGTCGGGTACGGCGCGTGCGACAGGTAGTCGCGGATGGTGTTGGGCAGCACGAAGTAGCCGTCGGCCAGACCCTGCATGAGTGCCGAGGCGCCGAGCCGGTTGGCCCCGTGGTCGGAGAAGTTGGCCTCTCCAGCGACGAACAGGCCGGGGAGGTTGGACTGCAGGTCGTAGTCGACCCAGAGGCCACCCATCGTGTAGTGGACCGCCGGGTAGATGCGCATCGGCACCTCGTAGGGGTTGTCCCCGGTGATGCGCTGATACATGTCCAGCAGGTTGCCGTACTTCTCGGCGACGGCCTCGGCGCTCATCCGCTGGAGAGCGTCGGTGAAGTCGAGGTAGACACCGCGGCGGAAGTCTCCGACCTTGGGGCCGACACCACGACCCTCGTCGCAGACGTTCTTGGCCTGGCGGCTGGCGATGTCACGGGGGACCAGGTTGCCGAACGAGGGGTAGATCCGCTCCAGGTAGTAGTCGCGGTCCTCCTCGGGGATCTGGCGCGGGTCCTTCTCGCAGTCCTCGGCACGCTTGGGCACCCAGATCCGGCCGTCGTTACGCAGCGACTCGCTCATCAGGGTGAGCTTGGACTGGTGATCGCCCGACACGGGGATGCACGTGGGGTGGATCTGCGTGTAGCAAGGGTTGGCGAAATAGGCACCCTTGCGGTGGGCCCGCCAGGTGGCCGTAACGTTGGAGCCCATGGCGTTGGTCGACAGGAAGAACACGTTGCCGTAGCCACCGGAGGCGAGGACGACGACGTCGGCCAAGTGGGTCTCGATCTCGCCGGTCACCATGTCGCGCGCGATGATCCCGCGAGCGCGCCCGTCGACGACGATGAGCTCTAGCATCTCGTGCCGGGTGTATGCCGTCACCGTCCCGGCCGCAACCTGGCGCTCAAGGGCCTGGTAGGCACCAATGAGCAACTGCTGGCCGGTCTGGCCGCGGGCGTAGAACGTGCGGGACACCTGGACGCCGCCGAAGGACCGGTTGTCCAGCAGACCGCCGTATTCGCGAGCGAACGGCACGCCCTGAGCGACGCACTGGTCGATGATGTTCGCGCTGACCTCGGCCAGGCGGTAGACGTTGGTCTCCCGGGCGCGGTAGTCGCCACCCTTGACCGTGTCGTAGAAGAGACGGTAGGTCGAGTCGCCGTCCTCCTTGTAGTTCTTCGCCGCGTTGATACCACCCTGGGCGGCGATCGAGTGGGCGCGCCGCGGGGAGTCCTGGTAGCAGAAGGACTTCACGTGGTAGCCGGCCTCGCCGAGCGTGGCGGCAGCCGCGCCGCCGGCCAGGCCGGTGCCGACGATGATCACCGAGAGCTTGCGCCGGTTGGCCGGGTTGACCAGGTGGGCATCGAACTTCCGGGTGGTCCACTTCTTGTCGATCGGCCCTGCGGGGGCGCTGGTGTCTTCGACCGGGTCGCCGACCCGGTAGAGGCCCGCGACGATCGACCCGTCGCCGGCGACGGTGGGGATGGTTTCGCTCATGGTCGTCAGTTCCTCACTTCACGAGCCGGAAGAAGATGGCCAACGGCGGCACCAGGAAGCCGAGGGCGACGACGGCGGCGACGACGTGTGCCGTCGCGTAGGCCAGGCGCCGGCTCCCGGCCGAGTTGGTCCAGCCCAGGGTCTGCGCGGCACTCCACACCCCGTGGAACAGGTGCATGGCCAACGCGCCCATGGCGATGATGTAGATGAGGGTGACCCACCACAGCTGGAAACTCGCGATGACGAGCTCGCCCGTGGACCCGTGGAGTTGGGCCGCGCTGAAGTTGCCGTTGAAGTTCACCTTGACGATGGTGAACTGGATGAGGTGGAAGGCGATGAACGCCAGCAGCGCGACACCTCCCCAGCGCATCATCTTCGACCTGACCGCACCCTTGGCGGCGCTCTTGACGGCATACCGCTGGAGGCGAGCCCCGTTGGCCCGGCTCCACAGCGTGAACGCGGCATACGCGTGCACAAGCAGGGCGAGGACAAGCACCGCGCGGAACAGCCAGAGGAATCCGGAGTACGGCAGGATCGGCGTGAGCAGGGTGCGCAGGTGTTCGGCGTATTCGTCGAAGGCCTCCGTCCCCCACAGGATCTTGAGGTTGCCGTACATGTGCATGAGGACGAAGAGGACGAAGAGCGCACCGGTAACCGCCATGAGGAACTTCATGAAGACGGAGGTGCGGCGCGCCGTCGACTCGCCCTGAAGGAGCGTCGTAGTGGCCACGGGGTCCACCGTATCGTCTGCTCCCGGGCCACTGGCGCCTCGCTACGCACGCTGCTGTGAGATGCCTCTCTCAGTCGCTGGACGTTAGCGTTGCGCCATGAGTGGTCCGACGCAGCTACCAGGTTTTTGGGCCATCGTCCCCGCCGGTGGTGCCGGCACGCGGTTGTGGCCGTTGTCCCGCAAGGGTTCCCCGAAGTTCCTCCACGACCTCACCGGGTCGGGCCGGACGTTGCTGCAGCAGACGTGGGACCGGTTGACCCCGCTGGCGCCCGACCGGGTCGTCGTGGTCACCGGTCGCGTTCACGCACCCGAGGTGGCGCGGCAACTTCCGGGGCTGCCCGCGGCATACCTCCTGGCTGAGCCGAGCCCCCGTGACTCGATGCCGGCGATCGCCTGGGCGGCGGCGGTCATCGCGGCGCGCGACCCGGAGGCAGTCATCGGATCGTTCGCGGCCGACCACGTGATCTCGGCCGTCGAGGGATTTCACGCGGCAGTGGGGGAGGCGGTCGCGCTCGCGCGCACGGGCCGTCTCGTCACCCTGGGGATCGCCCCGACGTATGCCGCCACCGGCTTCGGTTACATCCGCGAGGGTATGCCGCTCGGTGTCGAGGGCGCGCCGTCTGGTCGGGCGGTGGTGGAGTTCGTCGAGAAGCCCGATGCCGAGCGTGCCGCGGCCTATCTCGCCTCAGGTGAGTTCCGTTGGAACGCGGGGATGTTCGTCGTCAGGGCGAGCGTGCTGCTGGAGTTGCTGGAGCAGTGGCATCCGACGATGGTCGAGGGCGTGCGGGCGCTGGCCGCCGACCCGGAGCGACTGGACGAGGTCTGGCCGACCCTGACGAAGATTGCCATCGACCACGCGGTCGCCGAGCCCGCTGCTGCGGCGGGGCGGGTGGCGGTGGTGCCGGCGACGTTCGGATGGGATGACATCGGCGATTTCGACTCGCTGGCCGGGCTGCTCGCCACTGACGACGGTGATGCCAGTGACGACTGTGACGCGAGTGTCGGCGGACTCTCGATCGTCGGGGAGTCGGGGGACGTCCTCGCGTTGGACTCGACCGGGTTGGTCGTCGCCCGCTCGGGTCGGCTGGTGGCCCTGATCGGTGTCGAGGATCTCGTCGTCGTCGACACCCCGGACGCGCTCCTCGTCGTGCCGAGGGCTCGGGCTCAGGAGGTCAAGGGCATCGTCGACCGACTGGCCGACCTCGGCCGCGAACACCTGCGCTGAGCCACGGGTGCCCTGAGCTCCTCAGCCGATGTCGCGGCGGCGGAATCCGAGGACGCCGACGATGCACAACCCGGCAGCGACCGCTGTCAGCGCGATCGTGGGGGGCCATGCGAACGCCTCGACGGGCATCCGCGGAACGTGGGTGAAGGGCGCGAGATCCATCAGCCACTGCGGCATCCCGAACACGCCACCGAACTCGCCGACGACGAGGAAGAAGGCCAGCGCCCCCCACCCGATCGCCGCCGTCCATCGGGGAAACCACCCGATGGCCGCAACCGCGACGCCCACGCACACCCAGACCGCAGGGAGCCGGATCAGCGCGGCGGGCAGGACCCGACCGGCTCCACCGAGGGTCCCGCCGCCGGACGCATCGGCCAAGACCGTGCCGAGGCCGAGCGCGAAGACGAGGGCGGCGGTGCCGAGCAGGGCGACCAGCAAGTGGCTCGCGGCATACCGAGTGCGCGAGTCGGCCGTGGCGAGGACGAGCTCGGTGTGCCCCTGCGTCTCCTCCGCGCGCCAGCGCAACACGGTCGTGACGCCGTATGCCGCGGCGATGATCGCGATGAAGCCCAACTCCGTGGACAGATAGACATCGGACAACAGGCCGACGCCGCCACCCATCTTGCGCAACAGGTCGGCGATCGCCGGGTCGGCGAACATGTCCATCGCACTCTTGGCGAGCGACCCGATGACCAAGCCGCCGACGAGCATCCCCACCGTCCAGCCGATCGTCGAGCTGCGACCGAGCCGCCAGGCCAGCCCGGCCGGCCCGGCGAGGGTGGCGCCGGCGTTGGCTCGACCCCGTCGCGCGGGCAACAGTCCGGCGCCAAGGTCGCGGCGTTGCAGCAGGGCGAATGCGGCCACGAGGCAGACGGCCAGCAGCCCCACGCCGAGGAACACGACCCAGGAACGGTCCGCCCCGAAGGCTTCCGCCTTGCTTGTCCACCCGACCGGCGAGACCCAGCCCAACCAGCCCGGGACCCCCGTGCCGGCGTCGGCGATGGCGCGCAGCAGGAACAACACGCCGAGGGCGCCCATCGTCAGACCGGCGCAGCCGCGAGCGGTGGAGGCGAGTTGGGCGGCGACGGCTGCGAGGCCGACGAACGCCAATCCCGTTGCCGCCCAGCCAGCTGCGGCCGCGAGTGAGCCGGCCACGTCCATGCCGATGGCGGCATACCCGAGGCCGGTGAGCAGGCACGTGGCCAGGACTGCGGCGGTGGCCACGGCCACGGCGGCAGTGAGCGGAGCTCGGCGCCCAACCACACCCGCACCGACGAGTTCGAAGCGGCCGTCCTCCTCCTCGGAGCGGGTGTGGCGACGCACGACGGCATACCCGAAGATCGCGAGGAGCACTGCCCCGAACATCGTCGTCTTGACGACGGCGAGGGCGTCGGGGTCGGTCGGGTCGGAGATTGGGCCGTAGAGCGCCACGGCCGACGGGCTGGCGAAGATCGTCTTGATGCCGGCGTCCATCGACGCGACGGTCGGGTAGAGCGCGAGGGTCGCCTTGGCACTGCTCACCGCGAAGATCGTGATCCCGAGGATGCCGACGGGCAGCAGCACCCGGTCGCGCCGCACGGCCAGGCGGGCGAGCGTCCCCGTGCCGACCAGGCTCGCGGTCATGACGCGTAACTCCTCATAAACAGTTCCTCGAGCGTGGGCGGCTGGCTGATCAGGGTCTGTATGCCGTGTGCCCCGAGCGCGCTCAGCACCGCGCCGATGTGGTCGGTATCGGCCGAGAGGGTCACCCTCGACCCGTCGAGCACGACATCATGAACGCCGGTCAACGCGGCCAATTCGGCTGCGCTGGGCGGGCGTTCGAGGGTTGCCGTCACTGAGGTCCGGGTGAGGTGGCGCAACTGGGCGAGGCTGCCGGACTCGACGGTGCGACCGGATCGGATGATGCTCACCCGATCACAGAGCGCCTCGACCTCGGAGAGGATGTGGCTGGAGAGCAGGACCGTGCGCCCCTCGGTGCGCACCTCGTCGACGTAGTCGCGGAAGACCCGGTCCATCAGCGGGTCGAGCCCCGCTGTCGGCTCGTCGAACAGCAGCAACTCGGCGTCTGAGGACAGTGCTGCGACAAGGGCGACCTTCTGCCGGTTGCCCTTCGAGTAGGCACGACACTTCTTGGTCGGGTCGAGGTCGAAGCGCGCGAGCAGATCGTCCCGCCTGGCCGCGTTGAGGCCCCCGCGCAGTCGGGCGAGCAAGTCGATGACCTCGCCGCCGGTGAGGTTGGGCCAGAGGGCGACATCGCCCGGGACGTAGGCAATCCGTCGGTGCAACTGCGCCACATCGGTCCAAGGGTCGCCGCCCAGCAATCGGGCCTGGCCACCGTCGGCGCGCAACAACCCGAGCAGGACCCGGATCGTCGTCGACTTGCCCGCGCCGTTGGGTCCGAGGAAACCGTGGATCTCGCCCTGCTCGACGGTGAGGTCCAAGCCATCAAGGGCGACGGTGGTGCCGAAGGACTTTCGCAGCCCGCTGATCTCGATCGGAGCACTCATAGTTCCATGGTTACACCACTACCGCCGCCTGCCCCGACTGCCCTCTCGGGTGTTCGCCGCGGCCGTCGGCACACGGCATACGAGAGTGACATCAGTCCCATGACCGCGGTGGTGAGCCGCCACTAGGCTGAAACGCATGGCTGACGCGCGCTCCGAGTCCGACCTTCCGATCAAGCCGATGTATGCCGCGACTGACCTCGCGGCATTCGACGCAGCGACCCAGTTGGGTGACGCAGGCAAGTACCCGTTCACCCGTGGCGTCTACCCGTCGATGTATACCGGCCGGCCGTGGACGATGCGCCAGTACGCCGGGTTCGGGACGGCCAAGGAGTCCAACGAGCGCTACCACCAACTCGTCGCGGCGGGCACCGGCGGGCTGTCGGTGGCCTTCGACCTGCCGACCCAGATGGGCTATGACTCCGACGAGTCGATCTCCTCCGGCGAGGTCGGCAAGGTCGGTGTGGCCATCGACTCGATCGACGACATGCGGGTGCTGTTCGACGGGCTGCCGCTGGACAAGATCTCGACGTCGATGACGATCAACGCGCCCGGCTCGACGCTCCTGCTGCTCTACCAGCTGGTCGCGGAGGAGCAGGGCATCTCGGGCGACCAACTCACCGGGACGATCCAGAACGACGTGCTCAAGGAGTACATCGCTCGCGGCACCTACATCTACCCGCCGAAGGAGTCGCTGCGCCTGATCGCCGACATCTTCGCCTACTGCCAGGCCGAGATGCCGCGGTGGAACACCATCTCCATCTCGGGCTATCACATGGCCGAGGCGGGGGCGACGCCCGCGCAGGAGATCGCCTTCACGCTGGCCAACGCCAAGGAGTATGTCCGGGCCGCGCAGAAGGCGGGCCTGGGCGTCGATGACTTCGCGCCCCGACTGTCCTTCTTCTTCGTGGCTCGCACGACGTTGCTGGAGGAGATCGCGAAGTTCCGTGCCGCCAGGCGGATCTGGGCCAAGATTATGCGCGACGAGTTCGGCGCCAAGAACCCCAAGAGCCAGATGCTGCGCTTCCACACCCAGACGGCTGGTGTGCAGCTGACGGCACAGCAGCCCGAGGTCAACCTCATCCGGGTGGCGCTGCAAGGGCTGGGCGCCGTCCTCGGCGGGACCCAGTCGCTGCACACGAACTCCTACGACGAGGCGATCGCGCTGCCGACGCAGAAGGCCGCTCGGCTGGCCCTGCGGACGCAGCAGGTCATCGCCTACGAGACCGACGTGTGCAAGACCGTCGACCCGTTCGCCGGCTCCTATGCCATCGAGGCGATGACCGACGAGCTCGAGGTCGCCATCGAGGACCTCATCCAGCAGGTCGAGGACCGTGGTGGTGCTGTGCGGGCCATCGAGCAGGGCTTCCAGAAGGGTGAGATCGAGAGCTCGGCCTATCGGGTCGCCCTCGAGATCGACAGCGGCGAGCGCACGGTCATCGGTGTCAACAAGTTCACCGTCGACGTCGAGGAGGAGTACGAGCCCCTGCGCGTCAACCCGGCCATCGAGTCCGAGCAGCGCGACCGGCTGGCCAAGCTCCGCGCCGAGCGTGACAACGACGCGGTGACGGCGGCCCTTGAGGCGCTCAAGGAAGCGGCTCGCGGGACCGAGAACATCCTCTACCCGATGCGCGAGGCGCTGCGGGCCCGGGCCACCGGCGGCGAGGTCGCTCACGCACTGCGCGAGGTCTGGGGGACCTATATCCCCACCGACTCGTTCTGATCCGACGGGCTCACTGGGCCAGTTGGGCGGGCTACTCGGCGATCTGATCGCCGCGGGCCCGACCGGTGATGACGGCCGTCCCGGCGCAGACTCCGGCAGCCAACGCGGCAGCTGGATCCGCGCCGGCGACCCACGCCGCCAACAGCCCGGCGTCGAAGGCGTCGCCGGCGCCGGTCGTGTCCGGTGCCGCTACGGGCTCGGCCGCGACCTCCCAGACCTCGCCGCCTGCCCCGAACCAGCGCGCCCCCGCTGCGCCGTCGGTCACCGCGACGGCGTGCACGTTGGCCAGGATCGTCGGCACGCCTCCGAGGGCGTCGGCCTCGTTGGCGTTGGGCAGCAGCAGGTCGACACCGCGGACCCAGTCGAGGAACACCGCCGCACCCACCTCGCTCACCAAGGCTGCGGCCTGCGGGTCGACTGATGTGCTCCACCCACGCCGCCGCGCCTCGCCGAGCGCTGCGAGGCCCGCCGCGCGTGAGCCCGGATCGAGCAGGACGTACCCCGAGAGGTGCAGGTGCGGCATACCCCCGGGGAAGGCGGCCACGACGTCGAGGGCACCGGTGACGTCGGTGGAGCGCAAGGCCGCGTTGGCGCCGCGCGAGGGCAGCATGGTGCGCTCACCTGACGCGTCGACGAGGACGACGACCAGGCCGGTGGGCAGGTCGCGGTCGACGGCCCAGACGCAGCGGACTCCGGCGCGTTCGAGTTCGGCCCGAGCCGTGCGCCCGGCGGAGTCGTCACCCACGCGCGCGATGAGAGTGACGTCTGCTCCGGCGGCGCCGAGCCAGGCGGCCGTGTTGGCCCCCGCCCCGGCTCGCCGCATGCTCACCTGCGCGGGCGTGTCCGTCCCGTAGCGGATCGGACCGCTCGGCACCGCGACGACATCCATGCCGACGTCACCGATGACGACGATCGGCCGCGCACCTGCCGTCGTGCTCACGACGCCCATCCGGTATGCCGCCCGCTCACCGCTGACCCGTCACGATCCGGTGCGCAGCGCGGCGAGCTCGACGGCGACCTCAGCGGCCAGCCGGGCGTTGGCGAGCACCAATTCGACGTTGGCGCGCAGGGATTCGCCATCGGAGTGCTCGTGGAAGTAGGCGAGCAGGGCCGGGGTGACGTCCTTGCCGTGAATGCCTTCGGCGGCCAGCATCTCCAGGCCGTCGGCGACGAGCCGGTCGTGCAGTTGGGGGTCGACCTGTCGGTCGAGCGGGAGGGGGTTGGCCAGGACCACGCCAGCTTCCTCGCCGCCGAGGAGCTCCCGGGCCCGGACGATGGCCGCGGCCTGGGTGGGGGAGTCGACGCGCCAGGGGGCGGCATACCCGGAGTCGGAGAGGTAGAACCCCGGAAAGGCGTCGGTGCGGTAGCCGAGCACGGGGACCGACAGGGTCTCGAGGTATTCCAGGGTGCCGGGCACGTCGAGGATCGACTTGACCCCGGCGCAGACGACGAGGACCGGCGTGCGGGCGATCACCCCGAGGTCGGCCGACACGTCGAAGGTCTCTGCCGCGCCACGGTGCACGCCTCCGAGCCCGCCGGTGGCGAAGACCGAGATCCCGGCGCGGTGGGCGAGCGCGCTCGTCGAGGCGACGGTGGTGGCGCCGTCTCGGTGCAGGGCCAGAGCAACGCCGACGTCCCGGACGCTGAGCTTGAGGATGTCGGCGGCGGGGTCACACAGTCGTTGCAGTCTGGCGTCGTCGAGTCCGACGCGCACTTGGCCGTCGAGGACGGCGATGGTCGCGGGCACCGCTCCCGCCGCGCGCACGACGGCCTCGATCTCGCGCCCGACGCGCAGGTTGTCGCCCGGCGGCAGGCCGTGGGCGAGGATCGTGCTCTCGAGGGCGACGACCGCCCGTCCGGTGGCGAGGGCATCGACGACTTCGGGGTGCAAGGTCAGGACCGACATGGCGGCAGCGTAGACGTGTTGGCGCGGCGGCATACCTGACCGTGGCGCGCCAGCTGCGGTCGGGGGGTGAGGCGGGGCGCGCAAAGATGACCGTGCGAGCGCTATCTCCGGGGGTCACAGGCTGTGAGGCCCGCAAAGATGACCGTGCGAGCGCTATCTCCGGGGGTCACAGGCTGTGAGGCCCGCAAAGATGACCGTGCGAGCGCTATCTCTGCGTCTAAACCTGGGGTAGGCCCGCAAAGATGACCGTGCGAGCGCTATCTCTGGGTCTAAACCTGGGGTAGGCCCGCAAAGATGACCGTGCGAGCGCTATCTCCGGGGGGTCGGTTAGGGTCGTGGGCGTTGGTCAGGTGGCGCGTCAAGGTAAGACAGGGGAACCCCATGGGACGGCTTGCTCGGGCATACATCGTCGCTGCAGTGGCAGCGACCGTCTCGCTTGCTGGGTGCAGCTCAACGCCGGAGCCGACGTTGCCGAGCTTCGGTCCCACCCCCACGGCAACAGCGTCGTCACCCCAGACTCCGGCGGCGACTGCCAGCCCGACGGCGACCGCCACCGCGACAGCAGTCGGCGCGATGAACTTCCTTGAGATGCCAGCCGGCTTCACCGCTGAGCAACGAGCCGTCGGGCTGGCGTATCAGGAGTATTGGAAGCTCGCCTCGCGGGCGTACCAAACCCCGCGTGAACCGCACCCCGACCTCGGCAAGGCCATCACCGGCGAGGCCCTCGTCGGGCTCAACGGCTACGTCAACAAACTGGTGAGCACCGGACGCCACCTTGAGGGGCCCGCGGAGTTCAAGGTCGTCACGGTCTCGGTTTCAGGAGCGACTGCCAAGGCATGCGGCTCGATGCTCGACTCTTCGCATGAGATCGATGACGTCACAGGTGAGTCGAAGGAAGCGATCGATCCCATCATCCGCCTCTACTCGGCAACGTTCACCCAGTCGGGCGGTGTGTGGCGGGTCGCTACGCTCAAGCGAGGCTGCTGATCGCCTCGCTGGCGCCCAATCGCGACGACGGTACCGTCGGGTAAAGTGCCGAGTCGTGAGGTCCCGACTCACAGGTCGACAGGGGAACGCGCATGAGACTGGTCAGATCGGCACTCATCTGTGCCCTGGCAGTGTTGGGCCTGACCGCGCTGCCCGCGAATGCTTGGGCAAACAATGGGGGTGGAGGGGAAGCCTCGGGCGGCGGCTACGGCGTCGCGGTCCGCTTCTCCGGGGATGGCGCCCCGAGCGGCGGGGGATCCACGGTCGTGCGGATGCCCGCATCGTGCTGGTGGGAGTCGGTGAAGTACGACTACGGAGGATTCCAGCAGGACAATCCCTCGTCGTGGGTTGCCTGGTACGACGATCTCACCAATCCGCTGGCCAGTCATTCGTACGCGTCCGACGGCAACTACACGTGGGGCCCTCGCTCGATGTACCAGGCGGCTGCGGCAAGTCCCAACGCGAACGCCTTGGACCTGTACAGCATCAACTGTCGGGACAATGCAACTTACTGTTCCGGCATCCTCATGTCGTATGCCGGAACTCCGCAGGTCTACGACCCGGGGAGTTGCCCGGTCCCGGTCACCTTCCGCTTCTTCGCTGGTGCCCCTCCTCAGCCGCTGGTCGACCCGCAGGATCTCGCCCAGGTTGCTCGGGACTACATGGTCATCCCCGATCCCGTTGCTGAACGCAACCCGAAACTGGACCTCACCGGCGGCGGGACCCTGGTCTCCCTGCCGACGTGGTTCTGGGTCACCAACCCCGACGCTGTCGGGGCGGCCACGGGCGGCACGCGGACGATCCGGGCTCAGGTCGGGCCGGTGTGGGCCGAGGTCGTCGCGCGCACCAGCGGGCTGAGCATCAATTCGCCGGCGGGTGGGACGAGTTGCTCGCCGGATCGTGCGGTCCGTGTCTATGCCCCAGGGGCCGACGACTCGACGGGCTGCACGGTCGCGTTCGATGCGGCGTCGGTCCGGTATGCCGATGGGTATCCCGTCGATCTATCGACGTCGTGGTCGGCGACGTGGACCGGGTCCGGTGGCACTGGAGGTGCCTTGCCCGGCCTCTCGCGGACCGTCACGACCAACGTCCCCGTTGCCGAGTCGCAGGCCCTGGTCTACTCCTACCGATGACCGTGCGAGCGCTATCTCCGGGGTGGGTGGCGTGGGGCTGGTCCGTTAGGGTCTGGGGCGTTGGTCAGGTCGGCGCGTCAAGGCAGGGGAGCACCATGGCACGGCTTGCACGAGCACATATCGCTGCAGTGGCAGCCGTCGTCGCCCTCGCTGGGTGCACCTCATCGCCGGAGCCGACCCTGCCGAGTTTCGGTACCACGCCCACGGCAACCGCGTCGTCACCTTCGACTCCGACGGCCGTGGCGACATCCACGGCCTCAGCCGCCGCGACTGCCGTCGACAAGATCGACTTCCCGGACCTGCCAAGCGGTCTCTCCGCCGAGCAGGAGGCCGTGGGCCGGGCCTGGCAGGCCTACTGGAGGCTGGCCTGGACGGTGTTCAGGACTCCGAAGGAACCAAACTCCGACTTGGGCAAGGTCATGACTGGGCGGGCGTTGGGTCTCTTCAACGGTTACGTCGACAAACTCAAGCTCGAAGGGCGCCATCTGGAGGGCTCGACAACCTTCTGGGTTGACTCGATCTCCGTCTCGGACGGCACCGCCACCGGGTGCGGTCGGCTGGTCGACTTTTCCCATGAAGTCGACGACGTCACCGGCGAATCGAAGGAACCGATCAACCCCCGGGTGCGCGTCATGTCCGCCACATTCGTCAAGTCTGGCGATCTCTGGCGGATCTCGTCGAGCACCAAGGGCGGCTGTTGAGCCCAACCGGGTCGAAGCTCCTAGGCCCGGTTCTCATGAGGCTGGTAAAATGCGCGAACGTCTCGGCACAGGGGAGCTAGCATGCGACAGATCAGGGCGGCGCTTATCTGCGCCGTAGCGGCAATCTCGTTGCTGGTCTCACCGGGAACGGCCCAGGCGGGCATAGAGGACGCGTCAGACGGCGCGGGCTTCGGCGTTCGAGTCGGTTTCTCCGGAGATGGCGCACCCAGCGGCGGTGGGTCCACGGTCGTGCGGATGCCGGCGTCATGCTGGTGGACTCCCATCAACTACATGGGCTTCCAACAGGACAACCCCTCGTCGTGGGTTGAGTGGTACGACACCGTCGTCCGGGAGCTGCGCGATCATGCGCACGCTGCGATTGCCTACTTCCAGATGGGCCCTCGCTCGATGTACGAGGCGGCTGCGGCCAGCCCGAACGCGAACGCCTTGGACCTGTACGGCATCGACTGTCGGGACGATGCCACCTATTGCTCCGGCATCCTCATGTCGTATGCCGGAACTCCGCAGGTCTACGATCCGGGCGGTTGCCCAGTCCCGGTGACGCACCGCTTCTTCGCGGGCGCAACTCCACAGCCGCTCGTTGACCCCGAGGACCTTGCCCAGGTGGCCCGCGACTACATGGCGATTCCCGATCCTGTTGCTGAACGCAACCCGAAACTGGACATCGCCGGGGGCAGCACCCTGGTCTCCCTGCCGACGTGGTTCTGGGTGACTAACCCCGACGCCGTGGGGGCGGCCACCGGCGGGACGCGGACGATCCGGGCTCAGGCCGGGCCGGTGTGGGCCGAGGTCGTCGCACAGACCAGTGGGCTGAGCATCAGTTCGCCGGCGGGTGGGACGAGTTGTCCCCCAGATCGTGCGGTCCGCGTCTATGCCCCTGGTGCCGACGACTCGACCGGCTGCACGGTCGCGTTCGAGGCGGCGTCGGTGCGGTATGCCGATGGGTATCCCGTCGATCTATCGACGTCGTGGTCGGCGACGTGGACCGGGTCCGGTGGCACCGGCGGGGTCTTGCCCGGCCTCTCGCGGACCGTCACGACCAACGTCCCCGTTGCCGAGTCGCAGGCGTTGGTCTACTCCTACCGATGACCGTGTCTGCTGACCGTGTCTAGTGCGCGCTCGCGCGCTCACTAGACTGCCCCCTCGTGACCGCCCCGGTGCTCGACCTCGCGCTTGCGCGCCTCGCCGTGATCGAGGACATGCTCCTTGACTTCCGGCGCGACGTCCATCGCCACCCTGAGTTGTCCTTCGCCGAACACCGCACGACCGCGAACGTGGCCGATGCGCTGACCGACGCGGGTGTCAAGGTCACCTTGCTGCCCGGGTCGGGGCTGGTCGCCGACCTGGGAGCCGAGCACGCGGCATACCGGATCGCCTTGCGAGCCGACCTCGATGCGTTGGCGCTGCCGGAGCGGACCCACCTGCCCTACGCCTCGGTGGTGCCCGGGGTGGCCCACGCGTGCGGTCACGACGTCCACGTCACGGTCTGCCTGGGCGCGGCTCTGGCCCTCGTCTCGGTCCAGGACCACTTGGTCAGCAGCGGGCTGGGCGTTCGGGTGATCTTCCAACCCGCCGAGGAAGTCATCCCCGGTGGTGCGCTGCCGATCTGCGAGTCGGAATGGCTCGACGGCGTCGACGAGATCTATGCCGTCCACTGTGACCCCACCCTCGACGTCGGGAGCATCGGCCTGCGCGTCGGCCCGCTGACCGCTGCGGCCGACCGGGTGACCGTTCGGCTCTCCGGCTCCGGTGGTCACACGTCGCGGCCCCAACTCACTCAGGACCTGGTCTTCGCGCTCGGCAAGGTCATCACCGAAGTCCCTGCCGCGCTCGGCCGACGGGTTGACCCGCGCTCGTCCGCGAGCCTGGTGTGGGGGACGGTCGAAGCCGGGCACGCGGCCAACGTCATCCCCGAGAGCGGCAGCGTGTCGGGGACCCTCCGGGTGCTGGACGCGGGGGCGTGGGACAACGCCGGTGCCCTGGTCGAGGAACTCGTCTCATCCGCGGTCGCGCCGTACGGCGTGCAGATGGCCATCGAACACATCCGCGGCGTCCCGCCGGTCGTCAATGCCCCCGAAGCGGTAGACCTGCTCACGGATGCGGCCAAGCGCGTCGGCGTCGACCCGGTCCCGACGGAGCAGTCGATGGGGGGCGAGGACTTCGCCTGGTACCTCACCAAGGTGCCCGGTGCGATGGCCCGACTGGGCACGCGTATGCCGGGTGGTCCGACCTTCGACCTGCACCAAGGGGACCTTGTGGTGGACGAGGCCAGCGTGACCCATGGGGCGCGTGTGCTCACTGCGGCGGTGCTGTCGCGACGGCTTCCGGGAGGCGTCGCCGTGGGCGACGTTCCCAGTCGGTAACGAACGTTCCGAGTCGGTAACAAACCCGCACGGTGTAGGGCAGTCCTCGCCGGTGCCTGTAGGCGTGGCGCTACGCTCGCGATATCCGCGCGCCGGCAACCCCGGCGCCTTCGGTCATGGAGGAGATACCTTTGCGTCACTCAATCAAGGCTGCAGCGCTGCTCACTGTCGCTGCGCTCGGACTCGCAGCCTGCAGCAGCAGCGCGAGCACCACGACAACCACGACAGCCGCCTCGACGGCAGGGGCCCCTGCGGCGGGCGCCCTCAAGGTCGGCATGGCCTTCGACACCGGTGGGCGCGGCGACGGCACCTTCAACGACCTCGCGGTCAAGGGTCTTGAGCGGGCTGCCAAGGAGCTTGGTGCCACGGCCAAGGAACTGAGCCCCAACGCCGACGGCACCAACCGGGCAGACCTGTTGCGCCAGCTGGCCGATGGCGGCTACAGCCCGATCTTCGGCGTTGGCTACAACTACGGCGAGCCTATGGACCAGGTGGCCAAGGAATACCCGAAGGTCCAGTTCGTCCGCATCGACGGAGCCCCGTCAACGGTGGCGAACGTGGCGGTCATGGACTTCGCTGAGCAGGAGGGTTCCTTCCTCGTCGGTGTGGCTGCGGCCCTGAAGTCCAAGACGCACCACGTCGGCTTCATCGGCGGCAACGAATCCGTCGTCATCAACCGCTTCGGTGCGGGCTTCGCACAGGGCGCCAAGGCCGCCGACCCCACGATCGTCGTCGATGACAAGCGTCTCGCCGCGGCCGACTCGGGTGCCGGTTTCGGCGACGTCCCGGGAGCCAAGGTCGCTGCTGCGGCCATGTACCAGAACGGTGCCGACATCGTCTTCACCGCCGCTGGCGGCTCGTTCGCAGGGTCGTTCCCTGCGGCCAAGGACGCCGGCAAACTCGTTATCGGCGTCGACAGCGACCAGTTCAACACCGTGTCCGACGCGGCGCTGAAGCCGCTCATCCTCACCTCGATGATCAAGCGCGTCGACAACGCCGTCTTCCTCAGCGTCCAGGCCTTCAAGACCACCGGGAAGCTCACGTCGCACAGCTACAACCTCAAGGACGAAGGGGTCGCCTACTCGACGTCCGGTGGCTTCGTCGACGACATCAAGTCCAAGCTCGAGGACTACAAGGCCAAGATCATCGCGGGCACGATCGTCGTCAACACCAAGTAGTTCGCTGTCGATCGGACAAGGACGTCCGCCTGACACGTACCCACGTGGGGGGCCCGGCACCTGCCGGGCCCCCCACGGCTATGGAAGGATGCGCGCATGCCCACCGAGGTGCACCCGACGCCCCCGTCTGCCCAGTCCTCGCCGGCCGCAGCGATCATCGAGCTGCGAGGCATCACCAAGCGATTCCCCGGCGTCGTCGCGAACCGGGACATCGACCTGGTCGTGCGCGCCGGAGAGGTCCACGCGCTCGTCGGGGAGAACGGCGCCGGTAAGTCGACGCTGATGAAGGTCCTTTACGGGATGTACCACCCGGAGGAAGGGCAGATCCTCGTCAACGGCACTCCGACACCGTTCCGCGGGCCCAACGACGCCATTGCCGCAGGGGTCGGCATGGTGCATCAACACTTCATGCTGGCCGACAACTTCACCGTCCTGGAGAACATCATCCTGGGCAGCGAACCCCAATCCCGGGGGCGGCTGGACATCGACGCTGCCCGCAGCAGGATTGACCAGATCTCGCGGGACTACGGCCTGGATCTTGACCCGGACGCACTCGTCGAGAATCTCACCGTGGCCGACCGGCAACGCGTCGAAATCGCCAAGGTGCTCTTCCGCGGTGCGCGAGTCCTCATCCTCGACGAGCCCACCGCCGTCCTCGTGCCGCAAGAGGTCGACGAGCTCTTCGAGCATCTTCAGGAGATGACGGCTGAGGGCCTGGCGATCGTCTTCATCTCGCACAAACTCGACGAGGTGCTCAAGGTGGCCGACGTCATCACTGTCATTCGGCGTGGGACGACGGTCGCCAGCGTCGATCCCGGGTCAGTGACGGCCCGTCAGCTCGCCGAGCTCATGGTCGGCTCCGAACTGCCCAAACCGGATACCCGCGAGTCCACCGTGACCGACCACGAGCAACTGCACGTCACCGGGCTCGCGCTTGCCGCGCCGTCGGGTAAGCCGATCCTCGACGACATCTCATTCGTCGTCCATCGCGGAGAGGTCGCCGGGTTTGCCGGTGTCGAGGGGAACGGCCAGAGCGAGCTCGTCGCCGCCCTACTCGGGCTCGTCAAGCCCGACAGCGGAACGATCTCGGTCGACGGTCGCGACATCAGTAACGAGACGACGATGGGGCGACGCAACGCCGGCATCGCGGTCGTTCCCGAGGACCGCCACCGTCAGGCGCTCCTTCTCGCCTCGCCGCTGTGGGAGAACCGGCTCCTCGGGCACACGCACGACCCGCGCTTGTTCACCTCGTGGGGCTGGCTCAAGAAGGGCGCCACCGTCTCTGACACGGTCAGGATCATGGCGGACTACGACGTGCGGGCACCCGGGCCGGAGACTCTCGTCGGATCGCTCTCCGGCGGCAACCAGCAGAAACTCATCATCGGTCGCGAGCTTGAGTCCGACCCGTCCATCCTCATCGCAGCCCACCCCACCCGCGGCGTCGACGTCGGGGCCCAGGCGGCGATCTGGGATCGCATCAGGGCGGCGCGAGCCAAAGGCCTGGCCACGGTTCTCATCAGCGCCGACCTTGAGGAGCTCATCGGCCTGTCCGACGTCCTCTACGTCATCTACAAGGGAAGGCTCGTCGCCAAGCTAGACCCGGCTGACGTGACACCCCAGATCCTCGGCACCTATATGACCGGGGCTGCGAACAAGGAGGCCTCGGCATGACCCGCTTGCGCCGGGTAGTGCTCACCGGAGTCCTCCCCGCCACCCTGGCGTTGCTCGTGGCGGTCCTCGTGCTGGCCGTCGTGCTCCTGGTGCTCGGCGTCGACCCAGTGAAGTCGTTGGTGGCCCTGTTCGACTTCGGCGAGACTCCGCAAGCTCAGGCCAACCAGATGCGCGCTTGGGTGGAGGGCGTCGTCCCGCTCTTCCTCTCGGGCCTCGCGGTGAGCCTCGGCTTCCGCATGGGGCTGTTCAACATCGGTGTGGAAGGGCAGTACCGCATTGCTGCGCTGGTGGCGGCGTGGTTCGCTGCGACCGTCCCACTCCCCGGCGCTCTCGCCATCATCCTGACGATCATCGTCGCCATGCTCGCCGGCGCGCTCTATGCCCTGATCCCTGCGGTGCTCAAGGTGACGCGGGGAGTCAACGAGGTCATCACGACGATCATGCTCAACAGCATCGTCGGAGGCCTCATCGGCTATCTGCTGCGCGGCCCGTTCCGCGACCCGAAGCTCGGCGAAACGGGGACCGGACGAACCGCCGACATCCGGACCGACGCCTGGTTCCCCGGTTTCGAGGACCCGTTCGGGTGGCTCGGCATGCTGACCCCGAGCCGACCGCTCGGCGGCTTCATCGTCGTGGCGCTCATCGTGGGCGTCGCAGTGGCCCTCGGCCTGAACCGCACCCGCTTCGGATTCAACCTGCGGGCGTCTGGAAGCAACCCCGAGGCGGCCGCCACGAGCGGCGTCCAGTCGTCCCGGATGATCGTGCAGGCCATGCTCCTGTCCGGTGGCATAGCCGGGCTGGTGGGACTGCCCCAGATCCTCGGCGATGTCCACGCCTACGGTGCCGACAGCTTCTTCCTCGGGTTCGGCTTCTCCGGTATCGCCGTGGCGCTCCTCGGCCGCAACAACCCTCTGGGCATCGGCTTGGCGGCCATTCTTTTCGCCTTTCTCAACCGGTCCGGGCCTTCCCTTCAGAATGTCGAGGTCCCCCCATCGGTGGTGTCGATCGCCCAGGGCGTCATCGTCCTGTCGGTCGTCATCGTCAACGAGGTCCTTCGTCGCAGGTTGCTGCGCATGGAGGACCGCAAGGCTGCCGCGCAGACCCCCGCAACTCCCGCGGCCCCCACCACCTCGGTGAGCGGCACCCCCGGACCGGCAACCGCAGGAGCGTCGGCATGAGCACTTCCACCGCATCAGCGCCCACTGCCACGACCGTCGCCCGGCGCGCTCGACGCAACCGCCTGCTGCTCCTCGCCGGCCTCGGATTGGTCGCCCTCTCGATCACCCGGGTCATCTCGGGTGAGGGCGTCCTCACCGCGTCGGGCACCATCAATGCGATGGTGTGGCTCACCCTCCCCGTCGCCCTGGCCGGCCTCGGCGGCCTGATCAGCGAGCGGGCCGGCGTCGTCAACATCGGCCTTGAGGGCATGATGATGCTCGGTGTCTGGGGGGCCGGCTTCGCCGGGTGGCGCTGGGGACCACTGGCCGCGCTCGTGGCCGCTCTCATCGGTGGTGCCCTCGGCGGCCTGCTGCATGCCCTTGCGACCGTCACCTTCGGTGTCGACCACATCGTCAGCGGTGTCGCCATCAACCTTCTTGCCGCAGGCACGGTTCGCTTCCTCTCCGAGCTCACCTTCACCCCAAGCACGGGCGGTGGGCCGACCCAGTCGCCCCCCATGTCCGGCAACATTCCGACCTTCGACATCCCCGTCCTCGCATCCGGGCCCGACGTGCTGGGCAGTGTGGAACGGACCGGCATACCCGTGCTCGCCGATGCCGCGGGCGTCCTGCGCGGGCTGATGGTCGGCATCACCCCCTACGAGCTCCTCGGCCTGGCGATGTTCCCGCTCACGGCATACCTGCTCTGGCGGACCGCGCTGGGTCTGCGGCTGCGCTCCGCAGGTGAGAACCCGTGGGCTGCGGAGTCCCTCGGTGTCAACGTCGTCCGGGTCAAGTACCTCGCCGTTGTCTGGGGCGGCGCGCTCGCGGGCCTCGGTGGCCTCTTCCTCGTCATGTTCACGGGCAGTTACCGCGAGGGCATGACCAACGGTCGCGGTTACATCGGCCTCGCGGCGATGATCTTCGGCAACTGGCGGCCCGGCGGGCTCGCCGCAGGCGCCACCCTCTTCGGGTATGCCGATGCCGTCCGCCTTCGTTCGCAGAACTCCCTCGCCGTCCTCGCGCTCTTCATCTTCGCCGGCATCGTCGTCATCGCGTTGGGTGTCCTGTGGTTGCGCCGTGGCCGCCGACTGCCCGGTGCGATCTTCATCGGCATCGGAGTGACCTTCCTGCTGGGCTACCTCGGCCTGGATTCCCTTCCGAACGAGGTCACCACCCTGACGCCGTACATCGTCACCTTGGTCGTCCTATCGGTCTCCTCGCAGAACCTACGCATGCCCAAGGCCGACGGCATGGTCTATCGCAAGGGCGAAGGCCATTGACCCAGCCGCCCCCGCCTGACCGCGCGGACGCGGCATACCCCTCGGGTATGCCGTCGCCGGACTGGGTCGCGCTGCAACGAGCGGCCATCGAGGTGCGCGACACGGCATACGCGCCGTATTCGGGGTTCCCGGTCGGCGTGGCGGGCCTGGTCGACGACGGCCGGGTTGTCGTGGGCTGCAATGTGGAGAACGCGAGCTACGGCGTGGGGCTGTGCGCCGAGTGCGGGATGGTGTCGGCCCTGGTAGCTGGCGGCGGCGGTCGGTTGGTGGCCGTGTCGTGCGTCGGGCCCGAAGGCGACACGCTCATGCCGTGCGGCCGCTGCCGACAACTGCTCTGGGAACACGGCGGGCCCGACTGCCTCGTCGCGACGTCGACCGGGCCGAGGCCGATGTCCGAATTGCTTCCCGACGCGTTCGGTCCCGCCAACCTCGGACGCTGACTGCGCCAGCAGGTCCGTCGGTTAGGGTGGGCGTCATGCCAAGGATCTTCAGGGGGGTCCTCGTCGCGCTGGCGACCGTCGTGGTCGGCGTTTCGGGATGCACGACGACTCCCAGCGGACCGCCGCAGACGACCATCACCTGGCCACAGGAGACGTCCGACGCGTTGCGGCTGTTGCTCGTCGGGTCCGGTTCCACCCTGTATGCCGTGTGGGGCGACCGTTCAGTGGTCATCGCTGGACCTCAAGGCACCCCTACCCCCACCCGGTTGCCGAAGGATGACCAGCAACCGGGCAGCGAGACTCCGCAACAGATCGCGGTCGACCCATCCGGACAGGTCTGGTTGATCCGGTCCAATCAGCAAGTGACCACCTTCCTGGGGGTCGACCATCCAGCGTCCGCTGCGGTCTCGGAGCTGGGCCGAGGCTCGATCACCCTTCCGACCGGCCGGGTGGTTCCAGATCGCCTGGTGTCAGAGGACGGACTAGCGATTCTCGACGGGACGACGCTGCTGGCCTCGACGTACACCGGCGGGCGGACATTGAACCCTGACCAGGACGTCCTCATCAATCGGGTCACTGCGTCCGGCCACGACGAGGTTGCCGGGAGGTGGCGGACCAACCCGCCAGACCCCTTGTCCGGCGTCCCAGAGGGGACGTCCGTGCCTGCAGGCTCCGTCGATCTCGGTGTCGTCCGAAGGGTTGCGGCACTCGCCCCTGATCGGATCGCGTTCGTCGTCGGGACCGTCTCGGGCACGATCAAACGGGACTCACGACTGTCCTTGGCCGTGCTCGAGGCCGGGACGGTGCGTCGCGTCCCCATTCCAGGGCTTTGTCCCTCGGATTACGACGCAACGCTGGTCCGGCTATCCGATCGGGTCGTCCTGCTCGGTGCTCCCGCGCCGAGGGACAACGGCGAGTGCCGGAGCGTGTCCGCGGCACGGACCTGGCTGCGCGTCGACGTGGTGGACGGGACCAGCCAGGTGCTGGCCACTGACACGGAGACCCTGGCAGTCGTCGGGGATCGCATCGTCACCGCCACCACGACGCACGTCGTGGACACCTGGACGACCAGGATCACCTGGGGATCGTGACGGCGTGCGCGTTACCTCCCGGCTGCCAACCCGGCGGCCACCTTCAGCGCGTCGATTCGGGTGCCGAGGAAGTTCTGGACAGCAGGGTCGAGGAGCCAGTTGAGGTAGGCCTGCCGCTGATAGGGGTTCATCTGCGAGATGTTCAGCACGCCGGTCGCCTTTCCCGCTGAGTCACGGGCGAGGAAGTCGTCGGTAATCGGGTGAGCCGGGTCTCCCGGGACATAGATGCTCACGTGGCCGACATAGGCCGTTGGATCCCCGTTGTGGGACGTGGGCGTCGGATGGCCATCGGCGCCGCCCGCGGTGACGACCGTGGTCGGCCCGCGATCGGTACCCAGATCGACGACGAGTTGCGTGGCAATCATGTTGATGTCTGTCCAGACCGAGGGCTTCACGATCGGGGAGTCAAGGCTGCTGGATAGAGATTGGATCCGGGCTTCGTACTGGGCCTCAATGTCCTTGGTCGTTGGGAAGGTCCAGTCGACCGCCTTGTCGATGGCGAAGTCCACGAGTTTGTCTGTGACGTCAGAGACGATCAACTTGGGATCCCGTGCCCAGTCCACGAGCTGACCGAGGATCTGTTTGGCCTGCTCCTTGTCCTTACCGAGTTGGGCAAGCTCGGCCTCTAGGGCCTTCTGCAATCCGTCGAGGTCCGCCTGCAGGTTCGTGCCGAGGAAGTGCCGGGCCGCCTCCGCCTGGAACAACTGCACTGACGTGATTCCGGTGTTGGGGAGGTCGAATATCCCTGTCGCGGGGTTGTAGAGGTAGCCCATGTGCTGCGCTTGTTTGCTCTGCCCGTCGATGAACGTCCCGAACGCCGCGATGACGGCAGCTGCCGTCTTGGGCTGCAGCATGGCTTCTTGATGTAACGCGGCCCAGAGGGACGTGGCCATGAAGGGCCCAGCCGACGGATCTGCCCAGTTCGTGTGCACGCCCGACAACCCGGCTTGGTTGTCGCCGAACGGGTTGGTCACCGACATAAGGGCGCCGTTCATCATCCGCGGGTCGGTGATGACGGTCCCCAAGGCAATCTGGACCGGTGAGAGCAGGTGCCCGCCGGCGTGCTTGGCGAGGTAGTCCGCGACCGCGAACAGCGCCGCATCGGCCAGACCCGGGCTGGTCTGCTGGTAACCGATCGTCGCCTGGGTGAGCAACGTCCCCAACGACCCACCCAGCCAGTCGTGGACACCCTCGCTGTTGTACAGCTCGTCGCTGCCGCTCATCAGTCCCAGGAGCGCATTGCGGTGAGCCAGGAAGACTGCGTTGGAACTCGATGCATAGTCGCCTGCCCGGTCGAGCGCCACATGCAGCAGATCCATCCGGAACGGGTTGCTAGCGTCACCTTCCACGTAGGCCAGCAACCGCATGGGGTCGAGGCTGTCGTTTCCCCGATAGAGGGACCACCGTAGGTCCTTCATCGGGTCTTTGGAGTACGCCTCGTAATCCTTCATCGCCTGGTCGGCGATCAGCCTGGAGAACTCCTCCGAGAGGGCACCTTCTCGTTGGAGGAACGGCAACAACAAGTCTGGTCGGTATCCCGTCGCGAAAGCCGATTGGCCGTTCATGCTCAAGGCGAAGCGCCACCGTTCACCGAGCCCGCTCGCCTCGTTGGGGTTGAAGTGCTTGAGCCACTCCTCGTCCAGCAATGCCCGCGTGCCGCCGCCGGGGGAGTCGACGATGACCTTGCTCGCCGTGCCATAGACAGTCGTCAGCGCATCGAACAGTGCCTTGCCGCGCGCCTGGCTGTCCTTGTCGTACGGGTTCTCGAAAGTCGCGCGAACGCGCCAACTGAGCAGCGCCGCGCCTCCCGGGCCGAGCGAGGTCATCAAGGCCTCGACGAAGTCCGGGTCGTCGCCCATTCCTTGAAGGGCGGCCAGCACCTCAGCGGACACGGGGACGGGGAGATCGTCGCGACCGGCGTCGGCCGCCAACTCGTCGGCGATCGCCTTGCCATAGTCGCGGGCAGCAGCGCGATGGGCGAACGACTGATCTCCTAGCGCCTTGGTGGCCAGTGCCGTTCGCATGCCCGGAGGGATAGATCCGCCGCGGACGGCCGCCCACTCGGCGTCGCTGAAGGCGATCGGCATCGCCGACCGCAGTCCGGCCCCGAGGGCCGTAGCGGCCCGCTGCAGTTCGCCGACGAGTCCCTGGAACTCAGAATCCAGCCGCTCCTGGGCACGGAAGTGCGAGCCCGCAGCCGAGGAGATCGCCTGGTCACGGGTGCGTTGGGCCGAAGTCCGGGCGGCCGTGCGCTCGTCCTCGGGCAGCAGGCGGATGTCGCTGACAGCGACCGAATAGGTCGACCGCGCCTTCGAGGCCGCCGATTCGTATGCCGTGTTCGCCGAGTCCCAGCGCCGGTTCAGGTCGGGCAGGGTCGTCTGGATCGCTGTGTCCGCGACCCGTTTGAAGGCATCGATGGCCTCCCCGGCAGCACCGGCCTTGCCGCTCGCCAGGATCATGGCGTCGGCCAGTCGCGTCATCTCGCCGAAGCACGCCGTCGCGGCTCGGCCGGTCCAGGAGCCCTTGTTGCCGCTGAGGCGTTTGAGTTTGCCGCCCTCGTCACCGGCGCCGAGCCCGGTCTCCAGCCGGCCGATCGCCCGGGACGCTGCACCCAGCTCGGACGGGTTGAGGGTCAAGGTGTAGTGGCTCACGGGAACCCCTTCAGCTCAGAGTCACGGTGAGGTCGCTACCGGCCGCGTCGAGGGCCGAGAAGTCGATCGCGGCCTGCCCAATGCTGGAGCCGAGGATCGAGGCGTCGTCGCCCGCCGTGTCCAGCCACAGCCGCCAGGAGGCGGTGAACTGGTCGAGTGCATCGCCCAACTGGGAGAGGAACTGCCCGACGCCAGCCGTCGTCGCCGTCCGGGTCGGAGTGATGCTCGCGCCGTCGGCGTTGTCGAACGCCGAGGCGAGGTTGAGCACTTGTCCTTTGAGATCCGCAAGGTCGGTGTAGGTCACCTTGATCGGGTCGTTCGACATTCGATTCCACAGCCCCTGGTCGTGTAGGTCCCCTGAGCCCCCGACAATAGCGACGCTCGGACAAGCGCCTTATCCGCACGCGTACTCAGGTGGACGGCATACCTCCGCGTCCGTGACCCCGTCCGCACGGGGGCTGCGGGACGTGCGGGCGCGACTCCGGTACGGTCCAGGGGTCGGCCCAGCGGTGGCGGCGTCAGGGAGGTATGCCGTGCGGTTCAGTGTGGTGGTGCGGGACAGGAGCGCCGGCACGGAAGCCGTCGTGCTCGTCGACGCCGACCCGGACGCCACCGTCGCGGCGTTGCTGCCGGCGTTGTTGGGCGCGGTCGGCAGCGCCATCCACCCCGGCTTCGCCAGCAAGGTCCCGGTGTGGGTCGACGGTCGGCCCGTCCAGCCGGAGGACACGGCGCGGGAGTCGGGCCTGGCGGCCGGCTCGGTCGTGTGTCTTCACGAGAACGATGCGACGCCATCGACCCTCCCGACCGGCATCGTCGAGGTCCGCGTCGTCTCGGGGCCGGGCGCGGGGCGGATCCATCGGGCTCGCCTCGGGGAGACGGTCATTGGGTGCGGGGCGAACGGGTTGTCCCTGCCCGATCCGCTGCTGCCGGCCGACGCGCTGACCCTCACGGTGGCCCGCGACGGCACCGCGACCGTGCAACCGGCCGACGGGATCGCCGCGACCCTCGATGGCACTGACCTCGAAGGCGCCACGCAGTGGCCTCCGGGGACGACGTTGAGCGCCGGCCAGACCCTGCTCACACTTGAGGCGCCCTGGCAGCCCGATGCCCTGACCGTGGCAGCCGACGGCCGCCTGGGTCGCGACGTCAACCGGCCGCCGCGCCTGCTCCCGGCACCGTGGATCCGGGAGTTCACCCTGCCGCACAAACCCGAAAAGCCCACGCGGATGGGGATCCCGTGGCTCATGGTGCTCTCGCCGATGCTCATGGCCGTGCCGATGGTGTGGCTCATGGGCAGTTGGCGGTTTGCCGCGTTCGCCCTCCTCTCGCCGATCATGGCGATCTTCAACCTCATCCAGGGGCGGCGTTCTGGTGCCGCCGACTACAAACGCAAGCTCGCGGCATACGAGAGCACCCTGGTGAAAGTCCGCGAACGGGCGGCCGAGGCGTTGGCGCGGGAGCGCACCGAGCGGCGCGCGGCCCTGCCCGACCCGGCCCAAGTGCTCCTGCAGGCGGTCGGTCCCGGCGCTCGGCTGTGGGAGCGCCGCCGCACCGACCCCGACTACCTCGTGCTGCGCGTGGGCACAGCAACCCGCGCCAGCCAGGTCCGCGTCGAGGATCCCAACGTCGACCGCAACGCCGAGGACGTGGCCCCGGCGACAGTGGCCGACGTGCCAGTCCCCGTGGCGCTTCGCGACTTCGGCGTGCTCGGAGTGACCGGAGCCGCCGACCAGGTGGACGCGACGGCTCGGTGGCTCATCGGCCAGGCAGCGGTCCTGCACAGTCCCCGCGACCTCCGCCTGGTGGTGCTCACCGATCAACGCGGCGAGGACCGCCTCGGCTGGGTGCGCTGGCTGCCGCACACGCGCACCGACGACGAGACGCTTCCGGCGTTCGTCGGCAACGAGCAGCAGTCGATCGGGGCCCGGGTCGGCGAGTTGACCCGGTTGGTCACCGATCGGGTCGCCGCCGCCGAGGAGGGCTTCGGCGCGGGGGCCAGGGAAATGACCGGCCCGGACTACCTCGTCGTCCTCGACGGTGCCCGGCTGTTGCGGGCGCTGCCGGGCGTCGTGACCATCCTGCGCCAAGGCCCGGCGGTCGGAGTTCGGGTGATCTGCCTCGACCCCGATCGGCGGTCGCTGCCCGAGGAGTGCCGGGTCGTGCTGGAGTGCTCGGACGACGAATCGCTGGTCACCGCAACAGGGGTCGCGGACGTTCCCGAGGTGCGACTTGACCTCGTCGAGACGGCCTGGGCGGCGCGGGTCGCGCAGGCCTTGGCTCCCTTGCGAGACATCACGCCGTCGCTGGAGGATGCCGGCCTGCCGCGCTCGGCCCGGTTGTTGGAGTGTGTCGGGCTGACCGATCCGACTCCCGATGCCGTGGTGGCCGGATGGGGGCAGCCGCAGACCGACGTCGTCATCGGTGCGGGCTTCGACGGAATGTTCCGGATCGACCTGCGCCGCGATGGGCCGCACGCGCTGGTGGCCGGGACGACGGGCTCGGGCAAGTCAGAGTTGCTTCAGACCATCGTCGCTTCGCTCGCCCTGGCCAATCGCCCCGATCAGTTGACCTTCGTGCTCGTGGACTACAAGGGCGGGTCGGCGTTCAAGGAGTGCAACAAGCTTCCGCACACCGTCGGCATGGTCACCGACCTCGACACGCACCTCGTCGGCCGGGCGCTGACCTCCCTTGGTGCCGAGTTGCGTCGGCGCGAGCACCTGCTCAGTGTGCCGGGGGCCAAGGACCTCGAGGACTACTGGGCGTTGTGCCGCACTGACCCGACCCTGCCGACGATCCCGCGCCTGGTCCTGGTCATCGACGAGTTCGCCAGCCTCAAGGCCGAGTTGCCCGACTTCGTCACCGGGCTCGTCACCATCGCCCAACGCGGCCGATCACTGGGGATCCACCTCATCCTCGCCACCCAGCGCCCCAGCGGTGTCGTGTCGGCAGACATCCGGGCCAACACCAACCTGCGGATCGCCCTGCGGGTCACCGACGAGAGCGAGAGCCGCGACGTCATCGACGCACCGGAGGCCGGGCGGATCCTCGCCTCGACCCCCGGGCGCGGCTACGCCCGGCTCGGTCCGTCGGGCGTCCTGCCCTTCCAGGCCGGCCGAGTCGGCGGCCGGCGACCCGACGCCCCGAGTGAGACCCGCACCATCCCGACGCCGCTCGCATGGGGGATTCCGTGGTCACGCACCGGCATACCGGCGCCGGGTCGGCCCACCACGGCGGCCAGCGACACCGACGAAGGGGAGACCGACCTGTCGGTCCTCGTCACCGCCGTCCGTGGGGCCGTCGACCACCTGGGTATGCCGCCCCAGCACAGTCCGTGGCTGCCCGCCCTGCCCGGGTTCGTCACCCTCGACGAACTCCGTGCGCGGTTGGTGGAGAGGGATCCGGCCGCCGCGGCCGATCCCTTCACCGTCGGTTGGGCGCTGGAAGACCGGCCTGAGGATCAGGCCCAGGTGCCGGCGACCTTCACCCTGGGGACGTCGGGACATCTTTTCCTCGTCGGCGGGCCCCGCTCAGGACGATCCACCGCGTTGCGCACGTTGGTCGGCGCGCTGGCCGAGAAGGTGGCGGCCAGAGACCTGCACGTCTACGGCCTGGACTGCGGCAACGGTGCCCTGTTGCCCCTCACCGCGTTGGCCCACACGGGGGCGGTCGTGCGCCGAACCGAGGTGGAGCGCGCCAGCCGGTTGATCCGGCGATTGACCGAAGAGGTCGCCCGGCGGCAGAGCGTGCTCGGAGCCCACGGCTTTGCCGACATCCAGGAACTGCGCAGTGCCGCAGCGCCGGACGATCGGTTGCCCTATGTGCTGCTCGTGCTCGACCGGTGGGAAGGCTTCATGTCCGACCTCGCCGACGTTGATGTCGGCAGCCTCCTGGACGGCATGGTCACGCTGCTGCGCGAGGGCGCATCGGTGGGCATCCAGGTCGTCGTGACGGGCGATCGGACGCTCAACTCGGCCCGGGTCGCCTCGCTGGTCGAGGCCAAACTGGCCCTGCGGCTGCCCGATCGGCAGGACTATGCCAGCCTCGGCCTCAAGGTGCGGGACCTGCCCGAGGAGTTCCCCGAGGGTCGTGGCGTCTGGGGCGAACGCTCCATCGAAGCCCAGATCGCCGTCCTCGGCGCGGACGCGAGCGGCCAGGGTCAGGGAACCAGCCTGCGCGAGCTCGCGGCGGCAACGGCCGAGCGCGACCGCGACCTGCCACGCGCCCTGCGTCCCATGGCGTTGGGCGCGCTGCCGGACCAAGTCGCCTGGGCCGACGTGGCCGCGGACTTCGACCCCGGCGCGCGGCCGCCGTCCTGGCTCCCGTTCGGGATCGGCGGCGACCTGGTCGAGCCCATCGGCCTTGATCTGGATCGGTCGCCGGTCGCGCTTGTGGCGGGGGAGTCTCGCACCGGCAAGACCGCGACGCTGTGCTTCCTCGCGGCATACGCGCGGCGGTCCGGGCGTGCCGTCCTCGGCTTCGTACCCCGCGACAACGACCTGTCCGCAGACCTGGGTGAGGGCGGCTGCATCGTCGGTCAGGAGGACCCCAACGCGGCGGTGGCCCGGCTCCGAGACCTCCCCGAGGGGGCCCTCGTCCTCGTCGACGACGTCGAGGCCTACAAGGACGCACCCCTGACGCCGCTGATGAACGCGCTGGTGCGCCAGGCCGCCGACCGGGGCTTCACGGTCGTGCTCTCCGGGCGATCCGCCGACCTGGGGGCCGGCTACAGCGGCTGGATGTTCGAGGCCAGGCGGGGTCGGCATGGGCTGGTCCTGTCCCCGTCGGAGGCGATCGACGGGGAATTGTTCGGGTCACGGGTGGCGCGGACGGCGTTGCGGTCGCGTCCGCACGCCGGGCGCGGCGTGCTCTTCGACTCCACGGGAGCACAGACGACGGTCCAGGTGCCGCTGGTCGAGCGGGGCTGACGCACGAACGCCCCGGCCGGTCGGCCGGGGCGTTCGACGTGCGGAGGTGAGGCGTTCGCTCAGCCCTTGAGGCTGAAGGCAGCGTCGACCTCGGCGAAGGCCTTGGAGGTCTTCCCCAGGTGCTGGCCGAACTGCTCCATCAGCTGCAGCGTCGTGGTGATCGAGGTCGTCCACTTGGCGTACTCCTCGGTGAACGAGGATCCCGACAGACCCTGGAAGGCGCCGCTCTCGTTGAGCGAGACGACCTGGGCCTGCGCGCGCTTGAAGTTCTCTTCGAGCTCGTTCTTCATGGCGGCGAGCGCAGTGGCCTGCTGCTCGATGTCACCGTGATTGATCTTGACGTAGTCTCCAACAGCCATGAGTGTTCCCTTTCGAGTTGGTATGTCGGGAACAGCCAAACCCCCTGAGGGCGTCGGCAACGTCGCCGACCAGCTGAGGTTCCCTTTCGTCGAGGGGATGCCTCGACGACGACGACACCATGACACGGGTCCGGCGCATGGTCAATGCGTGCTCCTACGGATGTACAAAGTCGTCGGGACTAGGTAGACCTGGCTTGCTGAGTAGGTACACCTGCCCGCTGAGTAGGTACTCCTGCCTAGTGCGTAGGGACATGGGCTGAGCGCCTAAACTGTGCGGTCGGTAGCCAAAGACCGGCGGTCATGACCGCCACGATTCAGGGGGCAGCACCATCGACGACGTCAGCACCTCACGCACGCGGGTCGCGGCGGGAGCGGCCGGGGCGGCTCGCGCCGTGCCACGACCGGTGTCCGCCGCTCGCCGGCGCCGCCCAGCCATGATCGGGTTGGCGGTCCTGCTCATCGTCGGTTCCGCAGCGATCGCGGGCCTGCTCGCGATGCGGATCGACAGCCGGGTCCCGGTGCTCGTCGCCGCTCATGAGATCCCTGTCGGGGCGCAGATCACCCTCGCCGACCTGGCGACCCAGCGGGTCGCCAGCGATGGCCTGGAAGTCCTCCCCGCTACTGCCGCAGACCAACTCGTCGGCAAGTACGCCGCGGGCACCATCCCGGCGGGACGGCTGCTCGACCAGGCGATGTTCGCCCAGACCGGTTTCCTGCGGGACGGCGCGGTCGCCGTGGGTGTCTCGCTCGCGCCCGGTCGGATGCCGGCCAGCGGCCTGCGCGCCGGAGACCGGGTCCAGGTCGTCGACGTCAAGGACGGGGTCGGCGTGGTCCTCGTCGAGAACGCCACAGTGTCCTCGGCCCCTGACACCACGTCCTCCTCAGGGGCGTTCGGGGGAGGCTCGACCGGCGGGTCCGGCAGCGTCGTCGCGACGCTGATCGTCCCGCCGTCCTCGGCTCCCGGGGTCGCCGCCTCGTCTGCGGCCAACCGCATCGCCGTGGTCCTGCTGCGCCGCGGGGCCTGACCCATGGCCCTGTATGCCGTGTGCTCGGCCAAGGGGTCACCGGGCGTGACCACCCTCGTCGCCGCGATGGCGCTGGGCTGGGACCGTCCCGTCGTCATGGCTGACCTCGATGCCGGCGGGGGAGACCTGGCCCTGCGCTACCGCGACGAGCGAGGGCGTCCCCTCGATCAGGATCTCGGGCTTGTCTCGCTGGCCGCGTTGTCGAGGCGCTCGACCACGACGACGCCGATCGGCCCGCACCTGCAGGTGCCTCTCGGAGGCCCGCCGATTCTTGTTGGCGTCGCCCGCCCTGAGCAGGTCGGTGCCCTGGGCCCGGCGTGGGGCCCGCTGGCCCAGTCGTTGGCGGCATACGAAGGCGACGTCCTGGCCGACTGCGGTCGGGTCACGGCCGGCGCGGCCGTCACCCCGGTCCTCGCCGCCGCGGACGCGCTGCTCTTCGTCGTGCGTCCGACGATGGAGGAGCTCTACCACCTGCGTGAGCGCCTCGGCGGTCTGGCCGAACAGTTGGGCTCGCGGGACATGCACGGTCGACGGATCGCCGTCGCTGTCGTCGGCTCCGACCGCAACCGCACCGGCGCTTCCGACGTCCAGCGGCTGCTCGACGCGTCGGGGTCCGGAGCGACTGTTGTCGGGGTGTTCGTCGAGGACGCCAAGGGAGCCCTCCGCCTGCGCTACGACCTGGCCGGGGTTCCTGCCCGGTCGGTGGTCCTGCGCTCGGCGGGCGTCGTGGGCGCTCGCGTGCGCGAGCTGGCCGGCCACGATCTGACCGCAGCGATGGGGGTCTGATCGTGACCGATCAACTCCTGCTCCGGCGGCTGCGCGAGGACGTCGCCGACATCGTCTCGAGGCAACGGCGTGAAGACGCCGCCAACGGCGTGCCGCCGATGTCCAGCGAGGACGAGCGTCAGTTCGGCCGAGCCGTCATCTCGCGGGTGCTCGAGACCCACGCCCGCACCGAGATGGCCGGCGGTCGCACCCCTCCCACGATGGAGGAGGAGGCCGAGCTCGCCGACGGCATCCATGCGGCCCTCTTCGGCGTCGGACGGCTGCAGCCGCTGCTGGATGACCCCATGGTCGAGAACGTCGACATCAACGGCTGCGACCGGGTCTTCGTCGGCTATGCCGACGGGCGCGAGGAGATGGTCGCGCCGATCGCCGAGTCCGACGACGAGCTCATCGAGCTGGTCCAGGTCCTTGCGGTCTACTCCGGCCTGACCAGCCGGCCCTTTGATACGGCCAACCCGCAACTGGACCTGCGCCTGCCGGACGGAAGCCGGCTCTCGGCCGTCATGGGCGTCACGGCCCGACCGTCGCTGTCGATCCGTCGCGCCCGCCTCTCGCGGGTCTTCCTCGACGATCTCGTCGTCAACGGGTCGATGAGCAGCGAGATTGCCGAGTTCCTCTCGGCGGCCGTCCGGGCCCGCAAGAACATCATGATCGCGGGGGCCACCAACGCCGGAAAGACCACGCTGCTGCGGGCCTTGGCCAACGAGATCCCCCGCAACGAACGCCTCATTACCGTTGAACGCGCGATGGAGCTCGGGCTGGGTCAGTTCCAGGATCTGCACCCCAACGTCGTCGCCTTCGAGGAGCGGTTGCCCAACTCCGAGGGCCAGGGTCACATCGGCATGGCCGAGTTGGTGCGTCGTTCGCTGCGTATGAACCCCAGCCGGGTCATCGTCGGGGAGGTCCTCGGCGACGAGATCGTCACGATGCTCAACGCCATGAGCCAGGGCAACGACGGGTCGCTATCGACGATCCACGCCAACAGCTCGCTCGAGGTGTTCAACCGGATCTGCACCTATGCGATCCAATCCGTGGAGCGCCTGCCGGCCGACGCGACCATGATGCTCATCGCCGGCGCGATCGACTTCGTCGTCTTCGTCGAGCGACGTAACGAGTTCCACTCCGGCGGTGGGATGCGACGAATCATCACCTCGATCCGCGAGGTCAACGGTGTCGATGGCCGGGTGCTCTCGAGCGAGGTGTTCGCCGAGGGATCCGACGGTGTCGCCGTCCCGGCCGCGGCGATCAGTTGCATCGATGACCTGCTCGCCGCGGGTTACTCGGGCATGAGCCGATGACGGCGGGCCGACGCCGATGAACGGCGTGTTCGCACAACTCCTGGTCCCGCTCGTCGTGCTGTTCGGCGGGCTCTGCGGCATGGGGATCCTGCTGCTCGTCAAGGGGTTGACGCCCACCGAGGTCTCGCTGCGACCGCGCAGCACCCTCGCGGCCGACCTGCGTCGGATGTCGATCATGGCCGGCCGCAAGGTCCCGGTCGCGGTCGGGGCCGGGCTGTTCACCCTTGTGATCACCCGCTGGATCGTGCTGGCCGTGAGCGTCGGGCTGGTCGTCTTCTTCTGGGGCGCCCTGTTCGGGGGAGCGGCAGCCGAGCGCGCGGCATACGAGCGCCTGGAGGGCCTCGCGGCGTGGACCGAGTCGTTGCGCGACACCATTGCGGGCGCGGTCGGGCTGGAGCAAGCGATCCCGGCCACCGCCAACGCGGCGTCGCCGCCCATCGCTCGGGCGATCAACGACCTGTCCGATCGACTGCGGGTTCGTGTGCCGATGACGACCGCCCTCATGCGCTTCGCCGACGACCTGGACGACTCGACGGCAGACCTCGTCGTCGCGGCGTTGATCCTCAACGCCAAACTGCGCGGGCCAGGTCTGCGGGACGTGCTCTCGTCGCTGGCGTCCAGTGTGCGCAGCGAGGTGGAGATGCGCGGCCGGATCAGCGCCGGTCGGCGCGGCACCCGCAAGAGCGTGCAGATCGTCGTCGCCATCACCGGGTTGTTCGTCATCGGTCTGCGGGTGCTCAACCCCGACTATGTCGAGCCTTATGGCACCCCCCTCGGCCAGCTCGTGCTGCTGCTCGTCGCAGGGATCTTCGCGCTCGGGTTCTACTGGCTGCGCCGGTTGGCCACCTTCCAGATGCCCGCTCGCTTCCTGCAGACTGCGCCCACCGACCTGACGTCGGGAGCCCCCCGATGACCCTGACCTTCGTGCTCATCGCCGGAGCCATCTGTGGCGTCGGCATCCTCGCGCTCGTGCTCCTCTTGGATGTCCGACCGGCCCGGGGACCGGCTGCTCTGGCCCGCCTCGATCTGGACCGGCGCCGGTTCCGGCGAGAGGCCGTCCTCGAGGTCGACGCCCTGCACGCCTACGAATCGATGCGGCTACGGCGCGTCGGTGCGGCCCTGCGCGAGAGCCTCGAAGCCCGTGGCATCCGGTTGCCGGCCGGACTGCAGGCCGACCTGGCCATCACCGGACGTTCGGTCGAGAACCACCTGGCGATCTCGCTGGCCTCGGGGCTCGCCGGACTGATGCTGCCCCTGCTGCTCGTCGCCCCGTTCGCGGCCTTCTTCGGGCTTGGAATGGGCCTGGTGCCGCTGTGGATCGCCCTGCTCCTCGGAGCCCTCGGCGCGATCCTGCCCAGCCTGAGCGTGCAGTCCCGGGCAGCCGACCTGCGGCGGGACTTCCGGCACGTCGTCAGCAGCTTCTTAGATCTGGTCGCGATGAACCTCAGCGGCGGGCGCGGAGTCCCCGAGGCCCTCGAGGTCGCGAGTTCGGTGTCCACCTATTGGGGGATGTCCCGGATCCGGGAGAAGCTGCGTAACGCGCGGCTCCAGGGCGTCACCCCGTGGTCGGCCCTGGGTGAGCTCGGCCAGGAGTTGGCGATCGACGAACTGCGTGATCTGGCGTCCGCGCTGACCCTCGTGGCCGAGGACGGCGCCAAGGTGCGTGACTCGCTGTTCGCCCGCGCGTCCTCGATGCGCCAGCGCGAGTTGGCCGATGCCGAGGGGCGCGCCGCCGCCCGCTCGCAATCGATGGTGGTGGCGCAGATGCTGTTGGCGATCGGCTTCCTCACCTTCCTCATCTTTCCCGCCGTCGCACGACTGCTCAGCAGTTGAGTGCCGGGGGAGGACGGGCTCACCGAGCCCGTCAAGTGCCGCCAGGGCGCCAGCGCTCGAAGCGGTTTCGCAAGGTCACACTGATTCGGGGTAACCTGAGGCGTTCGGTCACGCCGCAGGTCATTCTCGGCAACTGCTGAAAGGGGACGGCATGTACGTCAAGAGTGTCGGAGCTGCGCACTATCTGGAGGCCGCCCTGCGTGCCCGGCTGGGGCACGCTCGGGCCGACCGGGGTGCCTCGGTCATCGAGTGGGTGATCATCAGCGCTGTGTTGGTGATCCTCGTCGGGGTCGTCGGAGGCATCCTCTATACGAAGATCAACTCGGCAGCGAATGCGGTCAACCTCGCTCCGGCCGTCGGTGGCCCCTGACCGTCGGCGCGGGGACGCGCAGCCACACGGGGGGCGTCGCGAGCGAGGGTCCAGCGTCATCGAGCTGACCCTCTATATGCCCATCCTCATGCTGGTCGTCTTCGTTGCCGTCCAGTTCTCGCTGACTTACCTGGGCAACCAGGTGGTGTCGTCGGTGGCTCGAGAGACCGCGCGCGCGGTGCGACAAGGTGCCGACACCGGTCAGGCGAACGCGGTCGCGGTGGACTACGCCCAGAAGATCGGTTCCGGGGTGATCTCCAACCTGTCCGTGACGGTCACACACCCCGACGCCGACACGGTCCGTGTCCGGGTCGCCGCTGACACGCTGCACCTGGTGAGCATCTCTTCGCTGAGCCGGGTGAGCGCGGAGGTCCAGGGGCCGATGGAGACCTTCCGCCCGGACACAGGGCCCTGACGTGCGCGCGCGTCGTGGTCGGGAGCGCGGGTCGATGGCCATCGAGGTCATCATTCTCGTGCCGATCCTCTTCTCAATGATCATGCTCATCGTCGCGGGCGGGCGCCTCGTCCAACGCCAGGGCCAGGTGGATTCCGCGGCGCGAGATGCCGTTCGGGCGGCGTCGATGGAGCGGTCTATCGACGCGGCGAGGACGGCAGCCAGCCAGACGGCCAACGTCACCCTGGGCGGCCAACCGTGCCAGACGGCCGACCTCTCGGGCTCGGACTTTCGGGCCGGTGGGCTCGTGCGGGTGCGTCTGACCTGCACCGTCTCCTACGCCGATCTCGGCCTGGTCGGAATGCCGGGCCAGACGACCGTGACCTCGGTGAGCACCGCCCCCCTCGACATCTTCCGGAGGGCCGAGTGACCCGCGCAGCCCGGCGACAACCGGCCTTCTCATCTCAACTGCGGCTGCGCCGTCGACGTGCCACCGAGCGCGGCGCCTCGACGATCTTCGTCATCGGCATGGTTGCCGTCCTCTTCGCCGTGGCGGGGTTGGCGATCGATGGTGGCCGCGTGCTCAACGGCAAGGACCGGGCCTACGACGTCGCCGAGCAGGCTGCTCGCGCCGGGGCCAACCAGCTCAACATCGCCGCAGTGCGCTCCGCGGGCGGCGGCCAAGTGCTCCTCGACGAAACCGCTGCTCGCAACGCCGCAGCCGCCTTCGTGGCCTCCGTCCCCGGCTATTCGGTCGAAGGGATCGCGACCTCGCCGACCCAGGTGACCGTGCGCGTCCGAGGGACGGTCAACAGCGTGCTGTTGAGCCTGGCTGGGTTCAGCACCTTCACCGTTCGGGGAGACGCAACCGCGTCACCCGTCACCGGCATCACCTCGGGAGCTATTCCATGAGTGGACAGAGCGAACGCGGCCTGTTGGAGCGGACCACGACCACCACGCCACCGAGCGGACCGGAGCGGTTCCGCCCGGCTCCCGCCCCCGCGCAGCGGGCCCCGCTGGGCTTGCGGTTGCTGAGCGCGCTTGGCCTGCTCGCATTGGTCATCGGGGTCCCGGCCCTGCTGTTCTGGCTGTCCGGACCGCCGCCGATCCCCACGCGGTTGCCCACCCGTGAGGACATCGCGGGTCAGATCGGCATCGAGCAGGTCGTGACGATCCTCGTCGCCATCGTCTGGCTCGCGTGGTTGCAGTTCGTCGCCTGTGTCATCGTCGAGGCCTTCGCCGCGGTGCGCGATGGCGGCATACCCAAGGCGTTGCCCTTCTCCGGGCCCAGCCAGCGGTTGGCGCGAGTCTTGGTCGGGGCCCTGCTGCTGTCGGGAGTCGTCGCCGGACAGGTGTCCGCCGTCGTCTCGGCCGTCTCTGCGGAGAACCTCCGCGCGACCTCGTCGATCTCGCAGTCGGTCGCGACCTCAAGCGCCGTTGCCCCCACGACCGAAGCCCCGGCGACAGCAACCGCGGCCACCCAGCTGCCCTCGACAGCGGTCGGTGCCCACCCCGACGGCCCGAAGGTCTACACCGTCGCCCCACCGGTCGGTCGCCATCACGACTCCCTGTGGGACATCGCCGAACGCCATCTGGGTGACGGTCGCCGCTACAACGAGATCTTCGCCCTCAACGAGGGCCGCGCGCAGCCCGACGGTCGGGCCCTGCACCTGGCCCGGCTGATCCAGCCGGGCTGGCAACTGGTGATGCCCGAGGATGCGATCGGCGTGGAGCGCATGCACCTGGAGTCGGCTCCTGTGCCATCGTCCGCTGCGAGCGAGTCTGCGGCCACGCGTGCCGTCCCCGGCACCGAACGGGCCGAGGCCGGCACCGCCGGAGACCTCGCCCAAGGGGCCGGCTCCGTCGGCGCTGTCAGCACCGCAGCAGCCAGCACCGCGGCCGCGAGCACCTCGGCCGCCAGTAGCGCGTCCTCGGTCGACCAGGGTGGCACCGGCGGCATCCTCGACGTGAGCAGCCCGGCTGCCCCGGTCAACCCGCTGGTGGCGGCGTTCGCCATGAGCGGCACCTTCGCCGCGTGCCTGCTGGCCGCGGTCCTGCGCCAACGCCGCCGCAGCGGAGGTGGCGGGCAGGCCGGTGACGACGCTCTCGACGTCGAGGTCGGCCTGCGCGCCGGCGCCGACCCCCGTCGCCTGGCCTTCGTCGACGGCGCCCTGCGGGCCTTGGCCACCGACTGCTCCGCCACCGGGCTGCCCGTGCCCCAGATCTACGCTGCTCGCGCCGATGACGAGACCTTCACCGTGCTGCTGTCCCCTTCCCGCGCCGATGCGCCCGACCGGTGGTCGGTGCACGACGACGGCGCGCGTTGGGAGATGCAGCGCTCGATGCTCGGTCGAGGAGCGGCAACCGGCCCCGCGGCATACCCGGCGCTGGTGTCCTTGGGTCGCGACCGTCAGGGGCGCGACGTGTTCGTCGATCTCGAGGCAGCCGGAGGGCCCATCCAGGTCAGCGGTGACGGGGTGGTCGTCGGTCAGGTCATCACGGCCCTGGCCGTCCAGCTGGCCACGGTGCCGTGGACGGACGGCGTCACGGTGAGCGCCTTCGGGTTGCCCAAGCACGTTCGGGCCATCGCTGCGGACCGGATTCGCGTCGTCGACAACCCGCAGGACGTCGTTCGTCGGTTCGGCGAGCGCTCCGGCGTCCAGGGCCAGGACGTGCTCACCGGCCGGGTCGTTCGGCCCGTGGACGTGCTGCCGGAGTATCTCTTGGCGGCGACCCCGCTTGAGGCCGATGTGGCGCTCGCGCTGGCGTCGGTCACGTCGGGAGGTCGGCACCCGTTCGGTTTCGTCGGCGCCGGTCAGGTGCCCGGCGCCGCGTGGGTCGCCCATGTCGATGAGGCCGGGACCTTGACGTTGCCCCTGCTGGACATCGAGGTCAGCGCCCACCGGGTGGTGCCGCGGACGCTCGACGCGTTGGCGGAGTTGTTCATGGCTGCCTCGCAGCCCCAGGCCGGTCCGCCCGCGGGCGCTGCGGCCGCGCCGGGGGCTCCCGCCGTGGCACTCGCGCCCCCTCCTGCCGTGGTGCAGGACGACGCCCTGCTGCGCACCGCCGCCGCGTCGGTCAGCCTGCTCGGCCCGCTCACGTTGTCTGCACCCGGCCGGATCGACCCGAGCCAGATCCCGTTGGCCGAGGAGATCGTTGCCTACCTGGCGGTGAATCCCGGCGGGGTCCACAGCGGTGTCCTGGCGGCGGCGATCTGGCCCCGCGGGGTCGGCCAGGCGGTCGCGTCGGCAACGATCGACCGCGTGCGCGACTGGCTGGGCACCGACGCGGACGGCAACTATCGGCTCATGCTCGACCCGTCCGGGCGGCTGCGGCTCTCGGACGCCGTCGGCGTCGACTGGTTTGCGTTCTGCACCCTCACGCAGCGGGCCGGTGCGGCTCGATCCCCGCAAGAGGAATCCGAGTTGCTGCGTCGGGCTCTGCGCCTCGTCCGCGGCCAGATGCTCGAAGCGAGTGCACCGGGGCGGTTCTCGTGGCTGGCCCGCACGACGCTCACCCGCACCGTGGAGCAGTCCGTCGTCTCGGTGGCGCACCGGCTTGTTGTCCTGGCCGAGCGCGAGCCCGACCCCGAGGGAGCGGCCGTCGCGGCTGCGCTCGGGTTGCGGATGGCGCCGCTGTCCCAACTGCTGTGGCGTGACCTGATCGCCGCCCAACACGCCGGGCACGGCAGCGAGGCCATGAAGGGCGCGGTTGCCGAGATGGTCCGGGTCTTGGACGGTGCGGACGTCCCGATGGAGGGCGAGACCGAGGCCCTCATCGCCCACCTCTCCGGGCCTGGGTCGGCCGCGCAGGCCTGACCGCGCGCGTCCGCTCACGGCATACCGGCTAGACCTCGTATGCCGCGTGATGGTGAGCCATGATGGGCGCCATGACGACCCCCGCCAGCGCAGCCCCCGAGCCGTTCGACGCCGTCGATGTCATCGTCACCAAACGCAACAAGGGCGACTTGAGCGACGGGCAGATCGACTGGGTCATCGACGCTTACACGCGGGGCGTTGTCGCCGATGAGCAGATGTCCTCGCTCGCGATGGCGATCCTGCTCAACGGGATGACCCGCCGCGAGATCGCCCGGTGGACGGGGGCGATGATCGCCTCAGGCGAGCGGATGGACTTCTCGTCGCTGTCGCGTCCCACTGCGGACAAGCACTCCACCGGCGGGGTCGGCGACATGATCACGCTGCCCCTGGCACCCCTCGTCGCGGCGTGCGGAGTGGCCGTGCCGCAACTGTCCGGCCGCGGTCTCGGCCACACCGGTGGCACCCTCGACAAGCTTGAGTCCATCCCGGGGTGGCGCGCCTCGGTGAGCAACGAGCAGATGCTGCGCCAACTCGAGGAGGTCGGCGCGGTCATCTGCGCGGCGGGCGCCGGCCTCGCACCGGCCGACAAGAAGCTTTATGCCCTCCGCGATGTCACGGGCACCGTCGAGGCGATCCCGCTCATCGCCAGCTCGATCATGAGCAAGAAGATCGCCGAGGGGACCGGGGCGCTCGTGCTCGACGTCAAGGTCGGCTCCGGTGCCTTCATGAAGGACGTAGCCCAGGCCCAGGAACTGGCCCGGACCATGGTGGCGCTGGGGACCGACGCTGGGGTCAAGACGGTTGCGATGCTCACCAACATGCAGACCCCGCTGGGCCTCACCGCGGGCAACGCCCTTGAGGTGCGTCAGTCGGTCGAGGTGCTCGCCGGCGGTGGTCCTCCGGACGTCGTCGACCTGACCCTCACGCTGGCCCGGGAGATGCTGGCAGCCGCCGGCCGCGAGGAGATCGACCCGGCCGACGCGTTGGCGGACGGGCGCGCGATGGACGTGTGGCACCGGATGATCCAGGCGCAGGGCGGCGACTCGCACGCGCCGCTGCCGTGGGCGCGGGAGACCCATGAGGTGCGGGCGCCCGGCACGGGGGTGCTGACCCAACTCGACGCCCTCAAGGTCGGGGTGGCCGCCTGGCGGCTCGGTGCTGGCCGGGCTCGCAAGGAAGACCCGGTGCAGGCCGGGGCCGGTGTCGTCATGCACGCCAAACCGGGTGCCTACGTCCGGGCCGGCGACCCGCTGCTCACCCTGCACACCGACACCCCCGAACGCTTCGAGCGCGCGCTGGAGGCGTTGGAGGGTGCGTGGTTCATCGCACCGGAAGGGTCCCGTCCCGACCTGCTGCCCCTCGTCATCGACCGGATCAGCTGACCCGCGGACCGGGCCACACGGCATACGCGGGGGCTCGCTAACCCTCTAGGCTGCGAGGATGCCGCACGTCACCACCGCGCCGACGCGGATCCCGGTCCCTGGGGGCAAGGTCATCGACGAACACGTGGGAGCCGCCTCGACCGGCACCGACGCCGTGTCAGTCGCTCACATGGTCGCCCCGCCCGGGTGGGAAGAGCCTTACCAGACACCACAATTCGACGAAATCACCGTCGTCGTCAGGGGCTCGATCCACGTGGACTGCGACGGCGTCCGTCACGAGGTCCACGCCGGACAGTCGATCGTCACGACCGCAGGCGAACGCATCCGGTATGCCGCCGGCCCCGACGGCGC
>Ga0208940_1000403_pt1 | contig 55496 bp, 43 predicted proteins | sample AD_JPNNA6_MetaG_FD_184445 | JGI IMG/M metagenome (GOLD analysis project Ga0208940, IMG submission 184445) | Active sludge microbial communities of municipal wastewater-treating anaerobic digesters from Japan - AD_JPNNA6_MetaG (SPAdes) (version 2) | ecosystem: Engineered > Bioreactor > Anaerobic... | reverse complement strand
GTTGGCCATTGGCGCCTACGCTGCGCTGTCGCCTGGCCAACAGGGGCGCAGGGCCAAGGATCCAAGGATCCAAGGGGCCAAGGATCTAGCGCACCGACCGTGCGACGCGAAACCCGAGGCGGCCGCCGCGGCCGGGCGAGTAGCTGAAACGACCCGCTGCCCGCACGCCCCAGGCGCTGCCGAGCCAGGAGCCGCCGCGAAGAACCCGGGAAGAGCCTGTAGGCTTTTCCCAGGCTGAGCCATCAGTTGGTGCACCATCGTAACTGCTGTGATACCAATCCTGAACCCACTCAAAAACATTACCGGCCATATCGCACAAGCCCTCAGTAGTGTTACCACTTGGTTTGCTGCAAACGGGCCAAGTACTATCACGACCACAGCCATCACCACCATCATCATCCATTACAGCACGCTCACAAGTCGCATCTTCATCGCCCCATGGATACTTCCAATCACGACCTCCACTACGGGCTGCATACTCCCATTCTGCCTCACTGGGTAATCGACCACCGACCCAGTTCGCAAAGGCTTGGGCTTGATCCCAATCAACGCAATTAATAGGATGAGAACCACGATCAGATTTGTCCCAGTTACAATATGTTCCGGTACCAGGAGCACTGCAGGAACCAGCATCAACACAAGCACCATACTGATCAACCGTAACCTCAGTTTTAGTCATTTTAAACGTAGGTACCGTAACTGAATGAACTGGCTTTTCATCAAAGTCCCCATCATTAGAACCCATCTCGAAAGTTCCACCCGCAATTCGCACCCATTCAATATTGGTATCAGGCCTAGCAATACACTGACCATGGCCATCGCAGAACTCATCACTATCACACGTTCCACAGCTCTCACCACAAACAGTATCAGGCCCGCAAACACGACCGCTGCAGGGACCCATGGGCACTCCACCTATAACCCATGCGCGGTGGGCGGAATCATCGCACCCAGCAATGGATGTCATGGCCACAGCCAAGGACAGGAGGGCTAAGTATTTCAAGACATGCATTGACTACTCCTCTGAAATCAATGGTCTATTCCACGTCAGATGACCATCTGTAGCACATGTTTAAAGTGAATGCTAGTTTAATTAGAAACTTCACCCAACAGGAACCAAGCGCGTCAGGCCCCAGCAACTTTCGATAACACCCTCCAGCATCACACCTGTCCCTGCCCAGTCCCTGTCCCAGTATTGCGAATTTTGTATTAAGCGAGGTTTAAATTGGGCGCCCCAACAAGACCGTCGAAAACATAGCGTGAAACCCTTGACAACAAGGTGGGCGTCACGGTACCTGCTTTAGGCTTCTCGGTAAATGTCCGAGCCTGCTCACCACAGGCAGAGGCAACTCCCGGTTTCACGAACAAGGATTCAGCCGAGAAAAAGCCCACGTCGAATCCAGCAGGGCGCCGAGTTAGATTGTAGCCAAGTGGGTTTTTAAATACAAACGAGCTTTTGCTTTTTTGGACTGGAATCGTCTTTTTATCCTGTTTTTTGGGTAATCCAGCTGAAAAGCGCCACATCTGGCGCCGTTTAGGCTAAAATATGCCCGCCAAATCCGCTGGTATGCGGAATTCTGATATAAGGAGGGTTCGATGTACAAGGTCGTGCTGCTGAGACATGGAGAAAGCACTTGGAACAAGGAAAATCGCTTCACTGGCTGGACCGATGTGGACCTGTCAGAAAAGGGTCTTATTGAAGCAAGCAGAGCCGGGGAAACGTTAAAAGCAGAAGGTTATGAATTTGATGTGGCCTTTACCTCGGTTTTGAAACGAGCCATTAGAACCTTATGGATCACGCTGGATAAGCTTGATTTGATGTGGATACCTGTGATTAGGTCTTGGCGCCTTAACGAGCGTCATTATGGGGCCCTGCAGGGACTGAACAAGGCTGAAACGGCCGAAAAACATGGTGAGGAGCAGGTGAAAATCTGGCGTCGTAGCTACGACATTCCCCCTCCTGCGCTTGAAAGAGATGACCCTAGGTATCCTGGTAATGACCCAAGATATGGCAGCTTAACCGAGGGGGCCTTGCCTCAAACAGAGGCTCTGGTAGATACCGTGGCTCGGTTTTTGCCTTTCTGGCATGATTCCATCGCTCCTGCCATCTTGTCTGGGAAGCGCGTACTGATAGCGGCTCACGGCAACAGCCTGAGGGCGCTGGTGCAATACCTGGATAACATGAGCAAAGAAGAGATTATTGCGTTGAATATCCCAACTGGAATTCCGCTTGTTTATGAACTGGACAAGAACTTGAAGCCAATTAGGCATTATTATCTTGGAGACCCAGAAATGATTGCAGCCCAAATTGAGGCGGTTAAAAACCAGGGTAAAAAGGGCTAAGGGCTAATGTTCGATTTCGCACACTGCGGTGCGAATTAGCACACTTCTGACGCCTGTGATTTTTCCGTCAACGAGTCATTTTCAATGAAGCATCAGGAACTTACGCATGCGCCAACTTTAGGCATGCTTGTTGCTTTCTAAATTGGCAAGGTGCGACTAGTATTGTCCACCTTAGAAACTGATAAGGAGGGTTTCAATGAGACTGCGAACTGTTGGAAGAATGTTGGCTGTTGTTGTGGCGTTAGCTGCGTTTTCAGGAACCGCGCAGGCTGAAACTGCAGCCGAGATCTTGGTAAAGATGGACAAAACAGTAAATGGGTTTGATGACCAGTTCATGGACAACACCATGACCATCATCAATATCGATGGAAGCAAGAAGTCCTATAGATTCAGCATCTTGCAAAAAGGCGAAAAACGACTGATTCGTTTTTCCACTGGTGAAATGAAGGGAATGGCAAACCTTATCGAAGGGGCTGGACGGGTTTATGCGTATCTTCCTGGACAAAAGAAGGTCCGACGTGTTTCAGCTCATAACATGCAGCAATCATTTGCAGGTTCAGACTTTAGCAACGATGACATGGCCTTTACATCTTGGCCTGGAAACTATACCGCCGAGATAAAATCTCAAGACGACAACTATTGGGTGTTGGCCTGCACTGCTATTCCAGGAAAGAGCGCCCCATATCCAGCTGCAGAGGCCAAGGTTCGAAAAGGAACTTACCAACTTGACGCTTATACTTTCTTTGATGAAGCGGGAAAACCAATTAAATCCTTTGAAAACAGTGACCTCACCGATTTTGGTGGCGGTTTGATGCGTAATAAAACCGTTTTGGTTACTGACCTTAGAACCGGCCACAAAACTCAGTTGGAGATCCACGAATTCAAGGTCAACCAAAAAGTTCCAGACAGCAAATTCACCCAACGAGAACTTGAGTGGGGACGCTAATGAAGCATAAAACTACGCTGCTTTTTGCAGGTGTCATTTTGCTGGCGTCCGGATCCGCCAAGGCGAACTGGGCTGAGATGATCAGTCTGTCTGGTTCGCTTGAATCTGACGTTCGATTTATTACCGACAACTGGAGGGGGGCGAAAAAGGGCCAGGGGTACGAGTTCGAGATGAACCGTAACGATATCAACCTTCGCCTTAGAGCAGATCCAACTGAAAGGGTTCAGGCAGTTGTTGACACGCGATTGCGGTTTTTTGGATTCAATGAGGCTGCGACCCTGCCAGAGCTTATTAGCCGTGAAAGGATTGACCCGTTTTCGTTTCAGCTTACCGAGGCTTATGTAGCGGTGCGAGGAGTGCCTTGGTCGAAAATGGACATAAAGATTGGGCGAATGATCCAGACTTGGGGTACCGTGGACATGTTTAATCCAACGGATAACCTAAACGCACGGGATTTTTCAGATCCATTGAATTTCATGGATAAAGTTCCCAATCAAATGCTTGAGATCGACATTTATCCTACGGATTGGTTGACTCTTCAGGCGGTGTGGGTACCAACTTTTAAACCGTCTCAGTTGCCACCTTCTGCTGTGCTTGGATTTGCCCTGGAATATGACGATAACGGATGTGTGGCAGGATTTCCGGCACCACCTTTGGACGCTGACGGACGTGCTGTGTTGGGCAGTTTGTTTAGCGCAGACGGTCCGTTTGGGATGGATCTTGATTTGTGCAGACTCAATTTTGCAAATCCAGAAGTCAGGACAGTCATGCCAAAAGCAGGAATCAGTAATTCCCAGGCTGCCGCTAGAGCCAAGTTCCAAGCGGGGCCTGTAGACTTCAGCCTGTCTTACTACTACGGACGATTCAAGTTCCCAGTGGCCTATACAGCAGTTGCGGACGTCATGTCTCCTGGCGGCAAAACCAGCGGTTTTGTTACCGATTCCAAGACAATTGACCCCAAAAAGTACAACGTGAAGTACGTTGCTGAGGTCATGTACCCAAGAATGCAGGTAATTGGGGCTGATTTCGCCTATTCGTCGGACAATCCGTGGGTTCCTGGATTCAAAGCGGAAGCGGCGTTGATTCTTCCTGAAAAAGTGGACTTTGGGATGTCGGCCTTCTTAGACGGCGAAAAGCTGGATTTGGGTAAAGACCCTGCAAATCCCATGAGAACTATAACCTCTTCAAATGGCTCAGGAAAACCCTTTGTAAAGGCAACTGTTGGAGTAGATTGGAGTTATTCAGACATCTTTTACATTAACCTGATGTATGTCTATGGATTTTTTGATGAATTCAATGACCGATTTGGACTTCATCACTTTTTTGTGGGAGCCACTGAATTTAAATTCCTGCAAAGTGAGCTTCAGATCAGAATGTCATCAGTGTTAGATATGACTGACCTGTCAGCGATGATTTACCCCCAACTGACCTGGATTGTGGCTCCTGCGGTTGAGCTTAGTTTTGGTTATATGCACTTCTTTGGAGACACGTCTCCAAGGGATCCTTTGGACTTTGCCACAAAATCTAGGTTCGGCCAAAAGGCAACAGGTCGCAATGTCGCCTTTATGAAGGCAAAAGTGACGTTTTAGGGTATAGTCTTTGAGTCACTCAGGTCTCAAAGTTATCGAACAGGGGATTATTGATGAGAACACTCATTAGCATGATATTTGTTGTTGCCTTAGGCGCGTTGGTTGCCTGCGGTTGGCATTCTGATGGGGGTAAGACGCTGGAAGAACGCTATCCTCATGACGACGGAATGCCCACTCCAAAGGACACTCAGGAACCTAAGGATGTGAGCAACGAGCCTGATGATAACAAGCCTGATGATTCTGAAAGCGCATCTGACGATTCTGAAAGCGGATCTGATGATTCTGAAAGCGCAGCCGATGATTCTGAAAGCGGATCTGATGATTCAGGGGGGCGTCCACAACTCGACTGCAGTGATGGACAACCTGTTGTTTTCTTTGGCCAATGGGCTGTTGAATTGATTCAGCATGGCACCTTTTCACCCCTTGGGTCTCCACTTGAACTTACAATCACAGACCATTTCATTGTCAAAACTGATACAAATGGATTCCACTGGGAATTTTGTGATGAAAAACTCTTAGTTGACAATAACGGTGACTTTGACACATTCGTTACGGTGATTCCGGATGCCTTAAAAAAGGCGCCTAAGACTGGTATTTCTACTGTCACTCCTGAATGTAACAGGATCCCTCCACAGACGATTAAATGGACATGGGGTCTTGAAGATCCAAACGTAAATCCGCTACCAACCGAAGATGAACTTGAAGGGCACTGGGACCAGGATAATGATGGAAATCCTGGCGTTACACTTAGCGTTGAAAGCCCGATAGCAGGACAACGATACCTTGCAAGGCGAATCACCTTTAACCTGTTTGATTCCTCGTCTGGCGAAGACAGCTGGGAAGGAATCCTTGACTTTCAGATTGAGGAATCTGGACTAGGAGCTAGTAGTGCTATGTTAAAGGCAGTGGTTCCTATCACCCAGAATCACATGAAAACCTCGACTTATCGCGTTTATAGAACTGACGCCACTGATTGTGCCAGCCTGATGTCTTCCAAGTAGCACCGGAGTATTAAGATGACAAGCTCCAGTTCCAAACCTAAGCGATGGGATTTATTCGTCTTTATGCTTGTAAAAAACAGGCTCTTTGTGGGCTTAGCGGCTGTGGTCATCACAGCTCTGTCGATAGCAGGTATGCCAACCATCCAGTCGTCTGCTGACCCGACCTCATATTTGCCAGCCAGTCTTGAGGATGTTCAGTTTTGGCGCGACATGTCCAATCGATTTAGCGCTTTCGAGGTTTTGATGGTCGGCCTTGAAGAACCTTCAGCGCCATTAAGTTCTGACGGGTTAGCTAGGCTTGCCAGGATTACCGACCGGTTGGATGAACTGAAAGCAGAGGGGATTTTGTGGTCCAGAAGCTTGACCAACGTCCAGACCCAGCATCTCGATGAAGAAGGAGAGGTAGTGGCAGACCTGATGGTCCCAGCCATTCCAAGGGACAAGGCAGGACTGGATGAACTGGCCACCAGAATCATGGCAGATCCACAGGTGCCAGGCGCCTTCGTAAGTCACGACTTGAAGGCTTACATCATCTTGCTTAGGGCGGATCCTCGCAAAGATGCCGGGGCCATCGCCGGATTGGTGGAAAAGGTAGTCGACGAAGAACGTGGTGACATGAATGCCTATTATTTTGGGGCACCATTTGTCACAAGGGCTATTAGCCGACAGGTTTATAACCAGTTGCCTTGGGTGGTGCCACTTTTTGCCCTTGGGCTTGCTATCGTGCTGGGCGTTTGGATCAGAAGGCCTGCGGTAATTGGGATAGTTTTGGCAAGCGCGATTGTCCCACTGGTTTGGTGGCTCGGCTTTTTGGGCTTGTTTCGAATTGAGGTAACAGTTGCGGTACTAAATGGCGCCTTGCTTTTGCTGGCGGTTGGAGCCGTGGTATTTGCCAGGCTTGCCGAGGCCAGAAATGCAGGACGCCCTGACTTTTTACCAAGGCGTAGTGTCATGCTTTTGCTTGGTGGGTTGTTCGCTTTCTTTGCACTGTCACTTCTAAACAGGTTTGCCCAGGCCCCCCTCCCCTATCTTGCTCAGTTTGGTGAAGCTATGATGCTTGGCTTTGCTTGCCTGACGCTCTTTGCAATGCTTGGCGCAGTCCCACTGCTTTCTTTGATCCAGCCCAAAACTACGCCGGCCCCCAAAAAGGAAAGACATCAAAGCAAATTTGAAACCACTGGCAAGCGAATTGTTGCAGTAACTCTTGGAATTGCTTTCCTAGCTGGTGGGGTATGGGGAGCCTCGAAGCTTCGTTTTCAGATTAACTTGAGCGAAATGTTCAGTTCCAAGGAGGCCACAGGACAAGCTCTTGGATTTTTTGACAAATACTTCGGTGGCTCGGACTTTGTACAGATAAACGTGGTTGGCGATTTTATGGATCCTGCAACTCTTGGCCAGATTCACAGACTGACAGACCTGCTTGAAGGATCAAAAGTCTTTCCAGATGTAAGGTCCGTCAGTCAGGTCGTAGCGTTCCTAAACACCGGATTTGGTGGCGGAATCAACTGGATTCCACCTGAAAGAGATGCCTTGGAAAATATTTGGTTCTTTTTAGCTGGAAGCGAAGACGTGCGGGCAATGGTGGATGCGGACCGCAAGGAGGGAATGATCACTCTAAGAGCCCCAGCTAAAGACACCGACTACGAACGAATGGTTTCAGTAGTTAGCAAGGCGATAGAAGATTCGAAGATGCAAGGTGTAGCTGGAGCTAGGGAACGCATCGGTGCTTTAACCAGGATTTATGGTGTTACCCTGCCTGAAGGGCGCTTGGACGAGATCCTCGATAAGGCAAGTGGAACTGGGGATCCTGCAAGGCGTGAGGCCAGAATCAAGGTAATTCTCGATGAACTTCATGACTACATGAAATCAGATGCCTCACCCTTTTTGGTGAGTGATGCTGGTTGGGAAAAGCTGGCAGCTCTGCTTAAGGAAGAGGACCTACCACTTGAAGGTAGCCTTGGCGCCGCCATTGCGTCTTTGCCTGAATACACCGAACTGCAGGCATCCGAGGAACTTGCAGGCCGTGTAGCACAAATGCTGCTAATCAGGGTCAGGAATTTGGATCGTGAAAAACGCAGCTTGGAATTGGCTGATGACCTGGTAGCCAGTGTCGACAACGCCCAGGGAGCCTTCCACACAAGAGCTCGTGGCGTGTTGGCTGACCTATTGCATGGAGATCGTGCCCCTGGAAATATTGAGACTAGGATAAGTGGTTTTCCAGCAATGATTCCAAAGATTGAGGCCTTGTTATCTAAGGGCTTGCGCGATTCGGCCTTGGTATTGTTGGCAGTCTTCACAGTGATAGCGATTTGGGGAGCCTGGCGCTATCCAAGGCGTGTTAGAGCCATTCCAGAGGCGTTGGTGGCGACAGTCTTGACTTTCGCTGTTGGCGCCCTTATAGGAATTCATGTCGATTCGGGATCGGCAACCCTGTACCTGCTGCCTGCCACAATGACCTGGTTTTTGTCGCCTAGTCTGGCCGATGAAGATGCTTACCAGTGGAAGTGGCCGTGGGTATTTGCCGTTGCTGTTGCCGTGGCGGCATTAAGCTTGCTGCTGATTGGAGTTATGCCGGTAACCAGATTAGGTGCTGTTTTAGCCCTTGGGTTGGTAATCCCGGTGGTGGCGACAGCTGCTAGCTCCTGGCTGTGGGACCCGATTCAGGCTGGAAGAGAGCTTCTCGAAGAATTGAGGCCAAAAGGTCAATAGAACCATAAAGTTAAAGTAGGACAACAAATGCCCATAGGTATTGTGACCAATCCAAGGTCTAAAAAGAACCTGCGTAATCCTGGAAATATTCGTCGTCTTATGGATTTAGAGGCAGAAGACGTGCTGGTAAGAGCCACTAGCGATCTCTCAGAACTCCCGGATGTTATTGACGAATTTCTGGATGCCGGTTGTGAGGCCTGGATTGCGGACGGTGGGGATGGCACCTTACACTGGCTGTTAAATGTTGCTGGGGATAAATTAAAGAAAGAGGGACGTTGGGATGGCGTGTCACCATTTCCGATTCCTTTGAGCCCAGCTAACGGTGGCACTGCCGGTTTTGTTGCCAAAAAGCTTGGTATCAAAGGCCCCTCTGACCTTTTTGCCCAGTCCCTTATCGATGATATGAGGGCTGGCAAAACGCTAAAAACCCAACCAGTTAAAACGCTGCATTTTTCTGGCACCAAGGTTGATGGCGGTGAGTTCGATCAGCTCGGCTTTGCAGCCGCGTTAGGAGGCATAGGTGAGAGGTTTTTTGAACAGTACTATGCTGAGCCTAATCCCAACAAATGGACCATTATCTACGTGACGATGCGTGCAGCTCTTGGTCACCTAGCTAGCTTTGTTCCTGTAGGAGGGATTGGCTGGCTTGATCGGCTTAAAGATTATGGGCGCCGAATGCTTGAGGGCACCAACGCTATCGTCACCGTTGATGACCAGCAGTTTCACTACGACACGTTCCAAGGCCTTTATGCAGGGGCAATTGACGTAGATCTGGGAACTATCGCCCTTTTTTCATACGCCTCCGACCCTGACAAAATGCATTATGTAGCTGGGGCCTTGGACCGGATTGAATGCACTTGGAAATGGTTTTTTCTGGTGCTTGGACGACCGGTTCCAGGTGGTACATGGCACGAGCTACCTGGCATAAACATGAGCGTTATCCCCCAAGGTGGTCAGACAGTCACGCCCGTTATTGATGGCGAGTTTGCAGATACTCTGACCACTATTCACGTAAAACCTGGTCCTTTGGTTTACGCTGCTATGCCCAGCTCGAAATAACTTGCTGATTCAAGATTTATTCGTGGATTGTCACTTACCAAAGTCAATGGAATAGACCAAGGTTCCCTTGGAAAACTCTAAGAATCGCTGGGCGATTTCTTGCTGATGGACGTTTTTAGCACCATCACCCACAACATAGCGGTCGATAAGCTCCTTGGCGGCCGCTGTATCGCCGGTGGCCTTTATGGTCACAACCTTTGCCATTAAATCGCTGACCGCAGCAGGCACTTTTTCGTAATCAAGCTTGAACTTACCCACCGTTTGGCCAGTTGCTGAATCGACAGTATCCACCCAAGCCAAGGCTCCAGCATCAACCAAAAATCCAACCTGAATCGCGGAGAGTTGACTGTAAGGCTTAGGATTGCCATTTGGCGCAAACAACCCCTGAGATAGATGGCCAAAAGACCAAGCCAAGGCGTGGGTATAAATCTGCTTGGCCTCCAAATCGGAAATCACGCCGGCCTTTCTAAGTAATTCAGTGTAAAACCAAGCACCAGTCTGAGCTTTAAGCTCCTCAAGAACTGTGGCAACTGGGCCACCAAAGATCTGACGCGGGTCCTTGCCGTCGATCTTGGAATCGGAATGCGGCCCAAGGTTGTGGGTGGCCTCGTGCAGGATGATATCAATCAAAGCCACGCGCTTATCGGTGGAGTACAGGGCCAAAGTTTCGTCCTCAAGCATCAGGGCAGCCCTGGTTTTGGCAAGAGCCTGGCTGTCTGGATCGGTATAAAGGTTTGACATGACAACAGTTCTGCCTCTGCCTTCGTTGGCGACCTTGCCCCAGTTGGGCAGCGATTGGCCTATCGTGGCTCCTAGAGGCGACCTTGAATTGCCAGAATTAACAATAATTTCAATGAAATCTGGCATAGAAAACTTAACTGAGCGAGGCTTATATGCCGGAGCTATTTCGCCAAGGGATTTTTCCATCTGAGAACGCAGCTTGGTCAACTGATCCTGAAGCGCCAGCGCACTGCGATCTATCAGCGCAAAAGAGACGTGAAAACCAGCCTTAGCCTGGCAGAGATCCCAGTATGTCTCGTCGGGGGCAATTCGAAGATACCAACGGCTGTTTCGTGAGTTCATCACTGACCAAGCCTCGTCAGCTCCCAACCAATCCCCAGTTCTGAAACTTTTGGCGGCAGCAGTCAGATACCTGGCAAACGCCTTTTCACCAGCTGCTGTAGCGGCTTTAGCTGCCAGATCCAGGTCTGCGGCAATAGCTGTCATTTCAGCTTGGTACTCTTCGATCAAGGGCACTGCTACCAAACCCTCATCAGTTTTTCGAACCACAGTAAACGGGTCCAAAAGCTTGTCTGAATTGGCCTGACTGGCTAACAAATCGCACAGCTCCAGATTGTGCTCCATATCCATGGGATAGGGGCCCCATTTTCGTTGTGGAAAATCAGACAGGGCGTTACAAAATGGGTCTCTTTCGGTCTGAGGCGCCATACACCATGGCCCCTGATTGCGGGCAAACAAAGCGGCACTTTCAGCATCAGCTAGGGTGCCATCCTTGCCTAGCTCATCAGTTGCCATCTGTTTTTGAAACAGGGCCTCAATTTTGTCAGCTGCTTTCAGTATGTGACCAACCATCAGTTTTTCAGCTGGCCTTAAACGTGACAGATCGGTGCGAACCAAAGTAGGAATGCCCTGATCAAGCTCCTTGCGCACAACCTCCAAGCGTTTTGCCTCCACCAACCTTCGGTAAAGCTTTTCAAAGGCGGGGGTAAGCTTGCCATCAGCCACAAAAGGAGTCGAGCCCTCCAACACACCTAGCCCAACCAATTCCGCGGGCTCAGGAATCCCAATCTGCCCCTCATCAAGCGCCCAAAGAACTGGCACTCCTGCGGCGGCAGCTAAGCGATTAAAATCTGCCCTAGACAGCGCCGGCAAACCATACATCGATTGCTTTGCAAAAGTTGGCGCAGCCACCAGGATAACCGCTAGCATGCCACCCATCAGTTTGATTCTTGTCATAACTCACCTCGTTTGGGTCACTAGGTCAGCTTACAGCCTGCAACCCACTGTAAAACAACCTACCAATTAGCCGTTGTCACTTGCAAAAACGACATTCAAGTCCGTTAGGATCAACGTCCTTTTCCGCAATATTAGCAGCAACTATAACCGGATCCCAGACCGGAGAAAATGGCGGAGCATATGCTAGGTCAAGATTGCCGACATCTTTAACAGTCATCTCTGCCCAGATTGCGGTCGCCAGTATGTCCACCCTTTTTGCGACTCCAGCACCAACCAGTTGAGCACCTAATAACTGGCCGTTATCCTTACGTGATATTAAAATAACCCGCATCGGCTTTCGTCCGGGCATACCGTGGGCTTGATCAAAGGCATCAATCATCGAGACTGCGACATCTATACCTGCATCCTTGGCTTCAGCACGGCCTATTCCAGTCCTAGCCGCGTCAGCCCCAAGCGTCTTGAATACTGAGGTTCCAATCATGCCTTCCCATGCCACGTGGCCGCCAACGGCGTTTTCACCTGCGATTCGCCCCTGTTTATTGGCATTCGTGCCAAGGGGAACGTAGGCTGGCCGCTGCAGCACCCTGTGCCACTGCTCGGCACAGTCTCCAGCCGCCCAAATACCTGGAATGTTGGTTCTCATCTCGCGATCTACTGCAACTGCGCCTGTTGGGCCAAGCTTAATGCCAGCATTAACGGCCAAATCAACGGTAGGGCGCACTCCAATAGCAACCAGCACCACGTCGGTTGGGATTGTTGGGCCGTCAGTCAAAACGGCCTTTACCTGGCCATTTGAGCCTTCAAACCCAGTCACAGTGACGCCTTCAAGCAAGATCACCCCACCCTTTTCAAGCGCTACGTGGACCGGTTTAACAATCTCGGGCTCCCAGCCAGGCATAATAGAAGGCAGCTTCTCAATGACGGTCACTTCTATGCCAAGCTCTGTAAACACATCAGCCATCTCAAGGCCAATATATCCGCCGCCAATAATGGCCGCTCGTTTTGGAGCCTTGCGGGCCAGATAATCCTTGACAGCCTTGCCATCCACCAGATCTCGCAAGGTCAAAACCCCCTCAAGCTCAATCCCAGGCCACGCAGGTTTGATGGAATGAGCACCTGTGGAATAAACCAACGAATCCCATTGAAAGGTTGAAAGCTCTCCACTTACAAGATTCTTGGCCTTAACCGTGTGATTATAAGCATCAATTTCAAGCACTTCCATGTTAGTTCTGGCGTCGATACCACGTTTTGTGCGGAACTGCTCGGGTGTAATAACCACCATACTTTCCATCGGATCGTCTGGGCGCAACAGGTTGTAAGGCATTCCACACGCGCCGTACGAGACATAAGGTGATTTTTCTAGGGCTATAACATTCAGAGATGGGTCAAGACGCTTGGCTTTGCTGGCAGCACTCATCCCAGCGGCAACTCCCCCAACAACCAGTAACGTTGACATAATTGCTCCTTTATGACGAGACATCGCGGGCCATGTCTCACCAGCCTTAAACTAACACTTGGCGGTGATTTTGGTTACCGCATAGTAGCTGTAATCATTACACCGTTAATTGGCAAATTTGGATTGTGAACTTTAGCAACACAACGCTGGCAACTAGTGATAGACTTGGCGCCAATTCTTTTTGGAGCTTTTAAATGGCTTTGACACTGGAACAAAAGGAAAAGGTTATTTGGGGTTTGGAAAATCTGCTTCAGCGTTCACAGGCAGACGCGCCTAAAGTGGACGAATTCATTTCAATAGTCGAGGACTTTCTTAGCGAGCAGCTTAAAAAGTATCTGGTCGATATCTGCACCGCTATGGAGTTTGGCGATGGTGAAAGGTTTGAAATTCTGACGGATTATTACCTTCCCCAACCAGGCGATGACGACATGGCCGAAATCGCAGCCGTTGTAAATCTCGATGACATGGGGGCTTTGGTGCTTTCCCTTCACTTGATTTACGACCCTGTAAACGACATTAACTTGGCGGCTATCAATCTGAGGCTTGAGCCAACAGAAGAATGGGATGCCGAGGAGTTAGACCTCCTGAGTCTGAAGTTGGACGATATCGCGGCAAGTGAAAATGAAGACTGGGACGACGACGAAGACGAAGACGACGATGAAGACTTTGAAGATGATGAAGATGAAGACGACGACGAGCATGACCACGAAGAAGAGTTCGCCCTGTATGTTGAATTGGAACCAGACAACATTGATGAGCTTGAAGAGATCGTCGATGCCTTGGCAACCCAGTGGATCGAGATCTGGCGTGAAATCAAGGACGAACATTAATAACTGCTCTACTTCCCCATGCGTTTAAACCTACAACAACCGCGATTTTGTGTGTGATTTTAGGTTAAGATTGCCCCATGAGTGAGTGGCCTTCCAGACAGTCCGCACGAAAAATAATGTTGTTTGTGGCTATCGCCTTGGTGGCCCTGACCTTTGTCCCGTATCTAACACAGGCGTTAAATCCACCACCTGGGCGCGTTTTTGCGTGGATGTTCTTTCGCTTACCTGATGAAGCCAGCTATTTGATGTGGATACAACAGCATGCTGCGGGCCGCTTTTTCGTTGAAAACAGAATGGCCTTAGATGTGCGAGGGCAGATTCCGCCAAATCCTGTGTGGCTTTTGCTTGGCTTTGCCCAAAAGGTGACCGGTCTTTCAGGAATTGCCATATATCACGCAGGCAGAGCCGTACTAGCACTTTGCTATTTTTGGGTTCTAAGCTCCCTTTGTTTGACCGTTTTACCCACACCTAGACAGGCTTTAGTCTGCTTTTTAAGCATCTCTGTTGGCAGTGGTCTTGGATGGCTTTGGGATGTAGGCATACCGCTTCGAAGTGCAGACTGGATCACAGAAATGTGGTCGTTTCCTTCGATTTTTCATTACCCCCACTTTGCGGCGGCCCTTGCCTTGCTGGCCTATGGTCTTAAGGAATTATGGCTTTCATACGAAAAGGGGCCAAAGCTTGACTTAGTGCTTGCAACTTTGACAAATCCTAGACCTTTTGAAGGCCCCGCTTTAAAAATTGACAGTCACTCGATAAAGGCTGGCCTTGCATGGGCGTTTTTAGTCTGGGTCCATCCATACACAGCAGGTACTGTGTACTTGGCGCTTGGCCTGACCATGTTAGTCACCTTCATCCGGATGTTGACTGGACGAGCCTTTGGCGCCTTCGACCTTACAACTAGGTTTGGAATTTGGTTTGCAATTTTAAAACCTGGAGTAGTTGTGTTGGGCCTTGGGACCCTGTCTGTTGGACTGATGGCTGGCTTGCTGTTTACAAGCCCAGCTATGCAAAGTTGGGCCGCTTTAAATCGCCTGCCATCACCTTCGCCTTTTGCATATCTGCTTGGCTTTGGATTTGTTGGACTATTAGCCCTGGCAGGGATCGTCAAAAAGCTACGTCGTGCCGATTTTCCTTGGCATTTTTTGATCGGCTGGCTTGTGACAGCCATGGCCTTAGCTTACGCAGGCCCATTGATTCCATTTGAGCGACGCTGCATTGAAGGGGTGCACATAGCGCTTGCCATATTTGCCACAGTCGCCATTGGCCCATTCTTTGACCGTTTAAGTAAAAGGGCCGCTATCATCGCTTTGATAGTTCTGGCAGCAGCTCTTGCGCCCACTAACGCTGTAATGTTATGGAAAGAAGCAACTGCAAAATCGCCGTCAGCCCAGATTAAAGACGACTGGCCCCAGCTGTTTGCGGCCGTCAAAGACCTACCTGAGCCAAGGACGGTGTGCACTGATCCACGCACTGCCATGTTTTTAGCCGGCTTTGCTGCGGCCAAAGTAAATACTGGGCACGATCAATTGACACCAAATCTGAATCAAAAGGCGGCCGAATTTCATGAATTTTCAACTACGCCAGCTAGCTGGGATCTTCGCGTCAAATGGATGCAAGATGCAGGTTGCCAGTGGTTGGTGCTGACCCCTAAGACGGTGGCAGCGCTTCCAAAGGATAACTTTCCTGAACCAGTCAAGGCTGGCAAAACCTGGGTAATCGTGGGGCCGGCTGAATCGCCTTAAGCCCACAAACAAAGGTCATTAAAGGGTTTGGACTTTACCAACATCACTTGAATGGCCACAATATGCGCTGGTTTTTGTGTGGGGAGGTGTCGTGATTTTGAAAATAGCAAAAATGGGGCATCCGGTCCTTAGGCGTAAAGCTGAGCTGGTGACTGAAGAAGATTTCAAATCTGGATGGGTGGCTTCTACAGTTAATGACATGTTTGACACCATGGAGGACTACAACGGCGTTGGGTTGGCTGCCCCACAGGTGCACATCTCAAAGAGGTTGGCCGTTGTAGAAGTTCCAGAACCGGATGGAATACCGCCTACACCAATGATTAATCCAGTGGTTACACCCGTTACAGAACGTGAGATGCAAACTTGGGAAGGGTGCCTGTCTATTCCAGGCTTAATTGGGCTGGTCCCAAGGCCAGCGGCTGTCCGAGTGGATTACCTTGATATTGAAGGAAAACCTGCCCACATGGTAGTTGAAGGATTTGCAGCTGCCGCAGTTCAACACGAGTGCGACCACCTAGATGGCGTTTTGTACATCGACAGAATTAAGGACCCGAAGACGTTGATGTTTACCGATGAATACGAAAGGCACCATTCAAACCTCGAAGATGACGATTAGCTAAACCTGTTTTTGGAGGGTTGACCTCCTCAAATTGTCCCTGTTAGGATGCGCCGCCCTTTGGTTAAAACCTGCGGGGGTGTGCTTGTTCAGTAAAACAACATTGGCCGCGCCCATCGTTATTGCTGCTTTGCTTTGCTGCATCGGCCTGACTAGTTGTGGCGAGACCTCACAACCGGACTACGTAGTTACTGCAACTTTGAAGGGCAGTCCTTACGAGCGTGGTCTGTTACACGGCCAACTCTTTGGGAATCGAATTCGATCATTTTACACGACCATGCTCAGCCATTCGTTGATGCCATACCTGAATCGCGAAAGGCCTGATGTTGCCTCAATTCTTTTAAACTACCAGTCTACGTCTGAGGGGAACGCAGATTCCTACTACCAGCAGTGGCGCGATAACTGCCTGAAAACATGTAAAGATTCCTGTGATGAATACTGCGGTTTTTCATATTTGTTGATGCGAGATTCGGCTGAATCTTTGAAAAGATACATCCCCCAGGAATACCTGGATGAAATGCAAGGAATCGCGGATGGAGCTGGGTTATCCTTTGAAAGGGTGCTGATTTTAAACACCTTTTTTGATACTTTGATGGCTTTTCGCTCGATCAGCTACTACATCCGCCAGGCGCAATCTCCGATGCTGATCCAGCTTGAATTTTTCGGTGCTGCTGACGACGGCGTTGATAACGATGGGGATGGCCTTACTGATGAGCCAGGTGAAGGCTTGTTTGCCACCTATGAGCCTAGCCCCACTGCTACTTTGGTTGAGGTGCCTGCCAATAAGCCAATTCGCTTGCGCCTGCACGATATCAAGCTAGGCATTGGTACAGACAAGGGTGACACCCCAGGTGTTGACCCTGACACTATTCGAATCAGGCATAACGAAACACAGTATCAATACCCACTGGATGAAGGGATAATAACGGTCCTGCCTGTGCCAGAAGACCCTCAAGCCCTTGATGTCGAGTTTTTGCCACCTGGTGGTTTTGAGCTGGCGTCCGTGCAAACTCTACTTGTTCAGGCTGGGGATTTTAATCGGATCGAAAACCCTCCACCAATACGCGCAAGGTTTATGCGTGACGAGCGGATCACCTTTTCCACCGTTGGTTATGGGGCAAAAATCTCAGATATCCACAACCAAGGCTATGCTGATGGTCAAACTCAGCCACCTTCCATTGCCTTTGCGGCCTCTGGCGCGGCTACTAGCGATGGCCAGCCCTTCCTGGCGCATCATTTTGCGCTGCTTGATTCAAATACCGCCCATAAACATACCGCGCTGCTGGTTCACGTCCCTGACAATGGGGAAAATCCCCATGTAACCCTTGGATACACAGGCCTTGTTTGGGGACTTTCAGGGATGAACTCAAAGGGCCTCGCGTGGGCCTTTAACACATCTGATACGCTTGATAATTCGATGGTTAACGCCTTCATGCGTGACATGTTTGAAACTAAGCTTGTTTGTTCTGGTGCACCTATTGGAATCATTGGACGAGATATCCTTACCAGACATGACACCGTCGATGAAGCCGTTGACACCTTGAAGCGAATCCGTCCCAGTTTTGGATGGAATCTTTTGCTTGCAGACGCCGGCGGCGATATGGCTGCCATAGAACTTGACTGGGACCTGGAAAGACATGGTGGAACCTATGTAATTGAGCCAACTGAGGAGGCTGATGATGGAGGCTACCTTGGAGGCAAAAGTGGCAACGATTTGTATATAGGCAGCCATTACATTAAAAACCTCAATGACTTGACCACCAAGGTACTAATGTTTCAGGTGCGACCACAACGCTACTGGTCAAGCTTTTATTTTCGATCTGTACGCGCAAGATCCATCCTTGGGACAAATATTGAAAATAATATCGGGCAGCTAAACGTTGACAAGGCCATAGAAATTATGCAAGTCCCTGACTTGATAGATGAACGGGACTCGATGATTTCGGCTGTTTTTGAGCCCAAAACACTGAAAATAAACTACGCGATGGGAGAAGTGCCTGCACTAAACAGTGGATTTGTGGAGTTTTCCTTTGCCGACCTATTGGGTGGCCAATGAAACACCAGTGTAAACAAGCCCGATGCCTCTTGGTGGCCTTGATGCTGGCCATTGCCCCAAATGATGCAGATGCTGGATTTGCGGAGGCGTTGCCTAAGAACACGTTTTTGTTGGATATTCAATACAACTTTTCCTGGCTAGAGGGAGCTTGGGATAACAATGCTTCCATGGGGCCTTTGATTCCAGTTATCGAACGTTATGAACCAGGTGGTGGTAAACAGGGAACCTTGATTCCAGATGCAAGTGTGCGTTATCACGTGATGGTGTTTCAATTACAGTACGGAATTGTCGACTGGCTTTCGTTTGGTTTTGGGGTACCTGTAGTAATTGAAACCTCAATTAACCCACGGCTTAAGTGGGTCTCTGGTGACTTCCAACCTGTTCTTGGACGCGCCTACAGTGAAACAGACTTTTGGCAGTGGGCTGAAAGCATGGGACAACCCAAGCCAGAAAAGTGGGTAGGCAACAAAGGAGTGCTTGGTGACTTGGTTTTGGGCTTAAGACTTCGTTGGACTGACTGGATTCCAGGAATTGAAAAGGCCCAAGTAGCGTCTGCGCTAACCATCACCGGGGCTATTCCAACTGGAAAAAAGGCCGATCCTGAAGAGATTGTCTCAGCTGGAACTACAATGTGGGACCTGCAGACACAAGGCAATATTTCCATCCACTTGGGTGTAGACAAGTATTTCGAAAAAGAACTTGATGGCAGATTAATAATTGGTGCTGACGTCTTTTATGATTGGTTCGCCCCCCAGCGATACAAGTCACCACGAGGCCTGCGCAATCCCCTTTTGGCTAACTTCGCGCCTTACATCGGCGATTCCTACATAATAAAACCTGGTGATTTCTTTGGAGCATCGCTGCAATTTGATGTGATAGCAGTTAAAGGGCCAGTAAAAGCTTCATGGATTAGCGGTTATGACGAGGTCAGAGCCGCCGGATTTCCGCCGCTGCTTACTTTGTCGTTTAGATACACGTTCATTAAGCTTGGTCAGACAGATTATCACTCACAGTCGGATCTCTGGGATTACACCCAGGAGGACCGCTGGCGGCCAGGATTTCGCAACATTCTTACTATCACGACGCTGTTTAGCTTTTTGCGCCTTGGGGCACCGCTGCAGCTTTATTTCACGTATCGCTCACTTAGCTTAATTCCTGGAAAAAATACCAGGGCTGCAGATGTGTTTACCACCGGGCTAAGAATTCCGGCCAAGTTTTGGTAAAGTACGGCTATGAGTAGGCAAATGATTGGCCAAATAGCAAAACGTCTCGGAAAAAGGTTTTTAACTGTCAGGTTTAAACGAATCTCAGTTGTGTTTTTCGTTGCGCTGTTGACAAACACTTGCCACACAGAGCCAGGTGGGTTTGAGAAAGAGTCTGGAACTATTGATAGCTTTGGTGGAGCTAAGAGCATATATGAGCCAAACGTGGACGTAGTTTTAAGTCCAGGAGAGGGGAGTGTTGGCGATTCATGCGAGAAAAATGACGAATGTGTCACTGGTTTTTGCATGACAACTGATGAGATAAAGTCATTCATTAAGGGGGCCGAGGTCGACAATGGGTATTGTTCCCAGTTGTTTTGTGACTTAGAGGCAAGTGAGGGAGATTGTTCAATAGCCAACGGTGGAATTTGCTTTAGTCTTTTTGTCTTTTTGCCTGACTTTGGAGACAGTGGCATCTGCCTGAGGCCATGTCAAAACGACCAAGACTGCCGAATCGAAGACGACAATGAATGCTTTGACGTGAACGCGCTGGTTGGACAGGGCCTGGTAAGCCAGGAAACAGTGGATTCCAAATACAGAGAATACACCAAGGCCTGTCTACCAAAATCCATCAAAGACATAGCCATCGAAAAACTACAAAATCAATAGCCCCTGTCCCTGTCCCTGCCCCCTGCCCCCTGCCCCTGTCCCTGTCCCTGTCCCTGGCCCTGGCCCTGCCCCTGTCCCTGTCCCTGTCCCTGCCCCTGTCCCTGTCCCTGCCCCTGTCCCTGTCCCTGTCCCTGCCAACACTTTGCCTTCAAACGTGTTATTGACTACCATTGGTCTACCCTTAGCAGATTACAACAATGGCTAAGCTTAGAGTTCTGCTGATAGAATTTTTAAATCCTGACCCCTTTAATACACATAGGGTTGAAACATTCGCGTTAACCCAAGGGTACTTACGGGCCTATAAAATCCCAACAAAGTGGCTGTCCATTGTAGCCACAGCAGATGACCGTAAGCTATCGCGGTGGACGATAGGCCCATCAAGGGCTAAGCAGCAGAAATTGGTTGCGCAAATCCATGATTTTGCACCCACTCACATCATCACAAATGATCAGTTAGCACAGGACACAATTGACAACGTTCGCGAACTTTTACCTAACATCGTGTTTTTACCTGCTAATTCTCTTTTCCTACACACTGGAACTTTCAATGAACTTTTTAGTTTTTTGGGAAATACTGTAGGAGATACACAAGGTTCCTCTTCCTTGTTTGACATCGGTATAGCAGACTGGGATTCACAATTAGTCGGTGAGCCACCTTTACAGCTTTTAAACAAGGTGGCTGCTGGCCCCTCCTGCCTGTATCGAGCCAGCTTCAAATCTAATAAGTTCTTTGCGGACATTGATATTGACTCGTTGTATTACAAAGATGCCTGCACGTTTTGTACTTTCCCAAGGGACATGAAAAGAGGAGTTCCAAAGTGGAACGCGGTTGATCTAGTCCTTCATCAGCTAGAACAGTTCTATCGTACGGCGCCCGAATTTCGGCGTCATAGGAGCATACGTATTGATTCAGTCATATCTTTTAGGCAGCTTGATCGGTTTTTCCAGGGCGTATTTGATCGAGACTTTCCGGCCTCTTCATTTTTTATGTCTTGTCGTATAGATGAAGCCTTGGTCCAACGGGACACGCTGATAAAATGGATGCCCCTTCTAGCTGACAGGGGGCACGGGCTGAGTCTGTGGAGTATTGGGCTTGAAAACTTTTCGCCAACTGAAAATGAACGGTTTAATAAAGGGATATCAACCCAACAGATCCACGATGTTATTTTACTTTTCGATCATTTGGAGCAAACCTGGCCAGGGGTGTTTAATTTCAGAGAGCTAGGTGGTTTTGGGATGATCGTGTTTACTCCCTGGACCTCCCTTGAAGATCTGCAAATCAACGTAGATGCCCTGAAAACCTACGGGAAAGGGCAAGTTTTGGGGCCTTTGTTATCTAGGCTACAGCTTCGACCAGACACAGCCTTGGAAGCATTGGCCATAAGGGATGGACTAGCTTACGATTCCAGCAAGCTTGGCGAGGTACCGTCGGACAGGTCTTGCCTGACTGAGCCCACTGATCGTGAGATCCCCTGGCGATTTAAGAATCCGGAAGTAGCTCAGATATGGGAGCTCCTCTCGGAATGGTTTTTAGATGGGCCACATCCTGCAAGCTCTCTGATGACACCTGAAAGGGCTCTTGAAAGCCTGGTAGCTGTATCGAAAAACCACCCGGGAATCACAAAGGATTTACTTGCAAAGAAAACCTTGGAAATGTGGCAGGCTGACGCCAAAGATGGCGCCTCTGACCTAAGCACAGCAGATGACGGTTTTGATGGGTGGGCTCTTGGTGTTATTAAGCTGATTCGACGTGCCACAAATAATGGTCGTATTCCGCTAGCTGGCTTTAAGCTTGAGCATGCGGGGGCTGTCGAAAACAGTGCAGATGTTGAGCTGGTCTTTCGTAACTGCAGTGAGCTGGATTCTGAGCAAGGTAGCTTGGTTGCGCTACACATATCAGACAAATCTAAAGCACAAGCGTTCCTGAACCTAGAAAACTATGCCATCAGATACCGCTCAGACACTCCATTAGACAGCCCAGAAAAGGTGCTCCTAGCCAAGCTAGTCGCTCGAATAGTAATGACCCTAAAACCCTGAACCCACATCTCAGAGTCACGTCCTGTCCCCGTCCCTGTCCCTGATCCTGTCCCTGCCTCCTGCGCTGCCCCGTCCCTGTCCCTGGCCCTGTCCCTGTCCCTGTCCCTGCCCTAGGCGCCTTTTCTATTGCAATTTATTACAGATGTGGTATAAGCACGCCCCCTGATTGGGTGGTCCAGTCGTGGGAATACGCACACCTTCTCGGCCTTCGTGGCACCAAGTGCTTGAACCAGAGGGTGGAGGTTGGGGATTTTCCCCATAAAAACGGAGGATTTAATGGCTCAGGTTACTCTAAGACAACTTCTTGAAGCAGGCTGCCACTTCGGGCACAGAACTAAGCGCTGGAATCCAAAGATGAAACCTTACATCTTTGGTGCCAGAAACGGCATCCATATTATCGATTTGCAGCAAACGGTAAAGCTGCTAAACACTGCCCTTAACTTCATCACTCGAACCGTTAGCCAAGGCGACACTGTTTTGTTTGTTGGTACCAAGCCACAGGCACAGATCGTGATCGAAGAAGAAGCGTCTGCAGTCCGCATGCCGTACGTCACCAACCGCTGGCTTGGTGGTACGCTGACAAACTTCATAACCCTTCGAAAATCTCTTGAGCGCGTCAACGAGATTGATGCCCTCTTGGCGGTTGGCTCTGTTGAGCGCCTGCAAAAGAAAGAGGTTGTCAGGCTCGAAAAAGAGCAGGAAAGAATGCTGAAAAACCTCAAGGGTCTTCGTGGGATGAAGAGCCTGCCTGGTGCAATGGTTGTCATTGACCCAAATCGTGAAAAAATCGCGATCCGTGAGGCCAACCGGCTGGGTATTCCAGTGGTTGCCTTGGTCGATACTAACTGTGACCCTGAAAACATTTCCTATGTCATTCCTGCTAACGACGACGCTATCAGGTCTATCAGACTGATGGTTAGCCTGTTTGCCCAAGCTTGCGCTGATGGTGCTCAAAAGGCTCGTGGACGCGATGACACAGGCTGGGATGCTGCTGGCGTTGATCCCGATGCCCCAATGCCCGACGTGGTTGTCCGTGGGGTTGGTAGCATTAAGGAAGAAGCCCCGGCTCAAGAATAGATTTTGGACATATGTCTTTCAAACTTGACTTACTTAGGAGGTCTTAAATGGCTACTGTTACTGCTGAAATGGTAAAGGAACTCCGTAATATGACGGGTGCCGGTATTTCTGATTGCAAAAAGGCCCTTGAAGAGGGTGGTGGCAACATCGAGAAGGCGATTGAATTGCTGCGTAAGCGCAACCAAGCCACTGCTGTAAAGAAGCAAAGCCGCGACGCCAAGGAAGGCAAGATTGCGTCCTACATCCATGATGGTGGCCGACTGGGCGTGTTGGTGGAAATCAACAGCGAAACCGACTTTGTCGCAAATTCTGACCCGTTCCAGGATTTCGTAAAGGAAGTTTGCCTGCAAATCACCGCAATGAATCCCCTGTATGTGGATCGCGATGAAATCCCTGAAGATGTCTTGGCAAAGCAAAAAGAGATCTTCTTGGCTCAGATGGAAGGCATCAACAAGCCACCAGCAGTCATGGAGAAGATTGTTGAAGGCAAGATCGCCAAGTGGTACTCAGAGATTTGCTTGGTTGACCAGACCTACATCCGTGATGATTCAAAGACCATAAAGGATTTGCTGACCGAGTGCATTGGCCGATGCGGCGAAAACATCAAGATCCGCCGCTTTGTTCGCTTCGAACTGGGCGAAGGTCTGTAGGTCACAAAACCACCGAGGAAAACCATGTCTAACCCTCCAGCGTTTAAGCGTGTACTCCTTAAACTGTCCGGTGAAGCTTTGATGGGAAGTCGCCAGTTTGGCATCGATCCTGACACTGTTTTGGGGATAGCGCAGGCCATTGCCGAGGTCAGCGCAATGGGCGTTGAAATTGGACTGGTGATTGGAGGGGGGAACTTCTTTAGGGGGGTCTCCGAGGCTGGAAAACAGTTTGACCGCGGTACGGCTGATAGCGTAGGCATGCTGGCAACAGTCATGAACGCTTTGATTTTTCAAGATGCGCTCGAAAAACTCAATCTTAAGACCAGAGTCATGACTGCTGTCCCTATGCACAACATGGCAGAACCATTTATCAGACGCAGGGCGCTGCGGCACTTGGATAAGGGGCGAATTGTCCTGTTTGCCGCAGGAACGGGACATCCCTACTTCTCGACTGATACAGGCGCGGCTTTAAGAGCGCTTGAAATCAAGGCGGATGCCATCTTGAAGGGAACCAAAGTTGATGGTGTGTACACCGCTGACCCAGTTTCGGATCCGACTGCTAAAAGATACGACTGCATCAGCTACCAAGAGGTCTTGGAACATGGCCTGCGAGTTATGGACCAAACCGCTATAGCTTTGTGCAGCGAAAATAAAATCCCAGTGATGGTATTCTCGATCCGTGACCCTCGAAATCTGGTAAAGTTGATCCAAGGTGAGAAGGTTGCTACCTTGGTCTCATAATCACCTGTGTTAATTGGCACTGCAGTGATATCAGGAGGATACGCATGATAGAGACGACGATTGTCGATTTGAGCAAAAGCTTTGACAAGGCTATCGAAGCCTTTGAGCGTGATTTATCCAGGGTTCGCACTGGGCGAGCCAATTTGGCCATTTTGGAAGGGCTTAAGGTTGAGTACTATGGCGTGCCAAGTGCCCTTTCTCAGGTAGCTGCCTTGACCGTGCCAGAACCTCGTTTGATCATCATTCGACCATGGGATAAAAAGCTCATTGGGGCCATTGAAAAGGCCGTCACTATCGCAGACCTTGGCTTAACTCCTTCAAATGATGGGGATGTTGTTCGCCTGCCTATTCCTCCACTGACAACTGATCGAAGAAAAGAGTTGGTGAAGCAGGTCAGAAAGTTGCTGGAAGATGCAAAGATATCTTTACGAAACCTGCGCAGAGAGGCCAGAAGCAAATTAGAAAAAGCAGACGGTTTACCAGAGGACGAAGTAAAAAGGGCACTCGACAGGATTGACAAAGAAACTGAAAAATACATCAAGGACACTGACGAAATTGCTGCCCAAAAAGAAAAAGAGATCATGGAATTTTGATTCTCTTGGATACCCTCTTGTTTAACCCAAAATCGAAGCCTAATTGATATAAAACAATATGTACCCGAACTTTTTGGGGTACAATGTCGTTCTTGTTGAATGGGATAACAAAATGCCTGCAAGGTTGTTTTTGACTGCGATTTTATTGCTGCTTTTTGGATGTGGAGATTTGGTGCCACTGAATCTTTCCAAGGCCCAGGAACAACTTGACAAACTGGAACTGGATGAGGCCTTTTTTAAAACCTATGCAAGGGTTGTAGATGCGTCAAAGACTAATCCAGAGGCTGCGATGTTAGCCGCACGAGCAGGATTGAGGGCGCTTGCAAAAACCAAGGCAGAGTCTTTAGAGAACGCTTTTTCCAGTCAAAAAACGGCAGACTTTGCGGGCAAGATCTTTGAGACCTTGTCGCCAGATAGTGCCGAAGCACAGACAGTGTATGCGCTGCACGCCATGTCTTCAGGAATCTTGGCCGATCTTGAGCCTGCTCTATCTCCACAGTCTGAGGCTTTGGCAGACAGTGTCAGGATTTTGGCAATTGTCAGGCTTCTCGAAGTACTTGATACAACAATTGATTTACCTGAAACATCTCAGGCTGATACTGCTTTAAAGATGCTTCCTGGATTTCCGGTACCTTACTCTATGGACTTTAGGCAAACAGCCTACCCCCAGATAATAAAGACACTTTCCAATTTGCTTTCTTTACCCGTTAAAGACCCAGCACTTTCGGGAAGCCTTTCGAACTTAAAACAGATTGCTGAAAAGATGCTTGGCAACAGGTATATCCCCAATCTGGTGGCAATGCAGTTGCCCCGTGAGATCCCGCAACCTTGGGGTGTCAAAACAGGACGCCAACCCGTCACAACGTTAGCTATCAACCAAGAGGCCCTTTACCTTGGGATTAGGCCGGTGTTGACCTGGAAAGACCAAAAAACCGCCTTTTATCTCGATGACTATTCCTTCCCTGGAAAGGCGATAGCTGACCTTGAGGAGCTAAATCAAGCCTCGCCTGACAGTTTAAGTAAGGCCATACAGGCGGTTAGAGACTTGTCTTTGCAAACCTTGCCGATTGAACAATCGCTTGTTGATGCAAAAGCCCCAAGGATCTTGATCTTCGTATCTCAAGGTCTGACCGCGGCACAATTAAGGACGATCATGTTCATAGCCTTGGAGGCTGGAGTTGAAGACTTAAACTTTGCCATATCCAGTGTGCCTGGGGCCTTTTTCCCCGTGTTTGGGAAAGAAGTCGAACACAGTGATATAACTGTTCATTTGTCCGCGGTTGGATGTCGAGTGACCGTTCAAGAAAGGACTGAGATTACAGAAGCTTTCAAAAAAGTGCCTGAACATGTAAAGCTTTCGACCACTAGCGGAAAATCTGATGACAAAGAGTACTTTGTTCACTTCGAAATGCCTTGGAATCAAAATACTGGCTTTAATAATGGCATAGTCAGAGCCTTGGCGGCTTTGGGTCAGGACGCCAAACTAAGCCGCGTGGTCAAAGTTGTGCTGGACAAAGCAGAATTACCTGCACAATTGGTATATGATGCGGCCTTTGAGATTGTCGGATTTCCCGGCAAACACTTTCCAGATGTTGAAATTAGATTTCCAGGTGTAAGATGCCCTGGGGTCAGCCCGTGTGTTGGGGGAATACCCGTCCTGTTTGCAAAATAAAGGAGATAGGCTGATGGCCGTTTACTCAAGTTACGACGTTGTAGTTTTTGACATGGAAGATGCCTTGATTGATCAGGGCTTTTCGCTTACCGCCGCGATTTCTAGGGCTGTCGATACATATCTCACCGAGTTATTGGGAATCAAGGCTGAAGGCGGTCCTGTGTTTACGCCTGATGATGTGCGAATGTTTACAAACAACCATTTTTTCGACACAGACACAGATGTTGTAAACGCCCTGCTGACCGCCGCATTGAACTACATGAGCGTGGAACTGTTTGAGGATGATTTTCCTAATCACGACGGGCGCGACTTGTTAGATGCGATCAAGGCGACTGGTAAGCTCACAGATTCATTAGGAGATATCGCCAAAAACCTTAGGATGAATGAATATACTAAGCTGCTACGCCAGCGTGGAGGCGGTAAGCGAGGATTTGGTCGTCTGGGTTATATGCGTAACCAATGGATGATATTGGCTGAAGGTCATATTTTGATGGATAACCTCGTCAGGCGTATCTTTGCAGAGGTTTACCTAGGTCGAGAATTGTTCTTTAAAGAGTTCAACAGGGAGCGCCAGTTTTATGATGGGCCTGGTGTTATCGACCTAGAACAATCCTGGATTGAAGTCGGTGCCTTAGCTTCACTACGCAAAAGATGCTCGTTTGCTGTGGTGACAAACAGGACCCAGGCAGAGGCCCAGTTTGTGCTGTCAAATCTGGGAATTGACAAGTTATTTGACGCTATCGTAAGCCAAGATGCCATGGGCATTGGCATGGCAGATCTGGAAGAAGTGTCATGGATTAGGGACTTAGGTGTAGGAGCCGTCGTAGAGGCAGACTACTCGACAAGGGTAGCCGAGGCTATCGAACGAGTAAGGGCCCAAGCTGGTCTTGAACAGATTCTTAGAGTTGCATATGTTGGCGACTGCACAAGGGAAAACAGGGGCATCAACACCCTGAAAGAACGTTATCGAATGACCGCGATTGGTACTGTGTTTGGCAGGGATCACTTGGCGGCGGCAGCCCAAAGGGAAAAAGGTGCCGATATTGTGGTTCATGATCCAGGACAACTGGTAAGAGCGCTGTCCGAGCGCCCTAGAATGCGGTCAAGCGAGTATATGTAGCTAGAGGTCTGTGCTGCGGCTATCCGTCTGAATCCACTTCCATTCGATCTAAAATTGACATGGTTTTCAGGAAGAAGGTCAGCCTTGCAGTACCAACAGGACCGTTTCTGTGCTTTGCGACGATGACTTCCAAGAGATTCTTTTCCTCTTCCTTGATCTCTTTTTTGTCTTTCAAAGAGTAGTATTCGGGCCTATAAAGAAACATTACTACGTCGGCGTCCTGCTCAATAGCCCCAGATTCACGAAGGTCCGACAAAATTGGCCTTCTTTCATCACCCTTTCTTGCCTCAGGAGCACGGCTGAGCTGAGACAAGGCCACAACTGGAATACTCAACTCCTTGGCCATGGCTTTTAGAGACCTGGAAATCTCGGAAATCTGTTGCTCCCTTGGAACCTTGCTGTCAGTCGGGTCAATCAGTTGCAGATAGTCAACCATTATCAGGTCAAGGTTGTTGGCCTGGCGCATACGCCGTGCCTTGGCTCGCAATTCTAAAACGCTCATTCTTGGGGAATCATCGATATACAGCGGCAATTCAGCCAAGGCAGCACGCGCTCTCTTTAGCTGCAACATATTGGAATCATTAAGCTCACCAGTGCGCATCCTCATTGATTCCAGACCGCTTTTTGCCGACAGCAAACGACCTGCAAGCTGTTCTGAAGACATTTCCAAAGAAACGAACAAAGTCTTGGCACCTTGCGATGCGGCATTTAGCGCCAAAGTAAGGGCAAAACTGGTTTTACCCATTGAAGGTCGGGCGGCCAAAATCAGCAAATCGGTCTTTTGCATCCCTAGCACGATTCGGTCGAGATTACGCATGCCAGTGGAGATACCAATCCGGTGGTCGCCAGCTGCGCGGGCCTCTTCAATCCTTGCCACGGCTGAAGTCACCACCTCACCAAGGCTCAGAATCGTGCCAGTAACCCTGGCCCCGCTTGCCTCCATCAACCTAGCCTCGGCCCGATCCAAAAACTCATCAGGCTCCATCTCCGCCGAGTAGCCTTCACTGACAACGGTGGAGGCCAAGACAATCATCCGCCGCACGGCAGCCTTATCTCGAACTATCTTGGCGTAATGGTCGATACTGGCAGAAGACTCCGCAAACGACATCAAGTTGGTAAGGTAGGCAGGCCCACCAACAGCGTCTAATTCACCAGCGTTTCTAAGCGTTTCGATTAAAGCGACGACGTCGATGGGGGCTTGGGCATCAAACAACCTCAGCAGGCCTGCCATAATCTGCTGATGAGCCGGCAAGAAAAAGTCGTCGGGCTTTAAGTATTCCAAAGCCGTGGCAAACACACTTGGGTCAACCAAAATTGAGCCCAGGACCGCATTTTCAGCCTCTGGACTAAAAGGAGGCTGACGCTCACCTGGTCGCCAGACTTGAGCAGGATTTGGAGTGTTTTTCATGTTTCGCACACTCATGGCTTGGCAAGGATACACGGCTTGGGGGTTTAGGTAAAACGTTACCCAAAAAACTTTTGAGCAGATTTTCTACATGTATTACACAGATTTTACACAGCTTTTAAACAGCTGATTCAACAGATTTCTTGACAGGTTTTCTTCAGGATTGACCTAAACAATCTAAAACTATAGTCTTCGCAACCATGGATGAGATTAAAATTATAGTTCTGCCAAGTGTTTTGATTGATCAGATAGCCGCTGGTGAAGTGGTTGAAAACCCAACATCGGTGGTCAAGGAATTAATCGACAACGCCATCGACGCAGGTGCCAAGCGAATAACGGTTGAGGTTGAAGGCGCTGGACTGGCCGTTTTAAGGGTGATTGATGACGGCAAGGGCATGTCCCCAACTGATGCGCCAAACGCGCTTTTACGCCATGCTACCAGCAAAATTCGCACTCAAAACGACTTAAGCAAGATATCAACCATGGGCTTTCGAGGAGAGGCTTTGCCTTCTATAGCCTCTGTATCTAAGCTCACCCTAGTTACAAGGCGTCCTGAAGATGATTTTGGTACTGAAGTAAGTGTCAAAGATGGTGTCGTGACTGCTAAACCTTGTGCCGCACCAGTTGGAACCACTGTGACTGTGCTAGATCTGTTTTACAACACCCCTGCTAGGTTGAAGTTTCAAAGTTCTGAGCGCAGCATAGTGGGCCAACTTAACGACTTGATTGGACGATTCGCCCTAGCCTTTCCACAGCTTCACCTGACGATGGTGGCAAAGCGCACTTTGGATTACCCTCCTTGCTCAAACATCAAGGATCGTGCGGCTCAAGTCTACGGTGCTGCATTAGGGGCAAACCTTTACCAGGTGCATGACGAGCGTAATGGAGTCGAGGTTTTTGGTGTAATTGGAGACCCGTCTGTCAGTAGGTTGAATTCTTCAAGAATTCACCTGATTTTGAACAATCGTCAAATCCAAGACAACGTTTTAAGGCGGGCAATCTTAAACGCCTATTCTGTCTTGCTATCAGCTGGCCAATTTCCAGTTGCAATTCTGTCTATTACATTGGACCCCAGCGAAGTAGACGTAAACGTACACCCCAGGAAAACCGAGGTCAGATTTGCAGATATAGACCTTGTTGCTAGGGCTGTATACCACGCAGTTTCCAAGACGGTCACAAAGACCCCGTGGTTGCAACAAAGTAAGCCCAGCTACAGTGACGAGCCGCCAAAGTTGGGGCAAGATGGTTTTGGGGTGAGGGAACTATTTGAGTTTCCTGGCGAACAGCAAACAGACCTTTTTTCTGATGAATTGCCGCCACCAAGTAGCCATGGCCTTATTGAATCGTTTAGTGCCCTGCGTTACAAAGGCCAGGTGGCCAGAACTGTTTTAGTCTGTGAAGGCAAGGATTCACTGGTTTTGATAGACCAGCATGCTGCCCACGAACGAGTGAACTTTGACCGACTGTGGCAGGCTGTTGAAAACAAACAGGTAGCCCAAGAACCACTGATGTTTCCTGAGGTTCTTGGCTTAGACCCAAACGAAATTGCCGGACTTGAGAAGTCAAAAGACTTGCTGCTTTCACTTGGTTTGGACTTGGAATTTTACTCTGGCGATTCAGTTGCAATACGCTCTATTCCGGCGATCATGCGAGGAAAATCCGCGGCGGCTCTTGTACGCGATTGCGCCCAAGCTGCAACTGGCAGTTCAGGCACTACAGGCATCGAACGGTTGCATTTGATGGTCGCAACAATAGCATGCCATTCATCGATTCGAGCTGGAGATGCCCTTTCTGACGATGAGGCCCTAGCTTTGCTAAAATCGATGGACAGCGTCAAGGATTTTGCTGGTTATTGTCCACACGGTCGCCAAGCTGTGGTAGTTCACCCCATATCAACGGTCTTACGCTGGTTCGGACGGTAAAAAATGAAACCTTTAGTCATCTGTGTAATGGGGCCAACAGCCTCTGGAAAATCTGCCCTTGCCATGGATCTGGCGCTGTATTTTGGTTCAGAAATCATAAACGGCGACTCAATGCAGGTTTACAAGGGAATCCCCATTGGAACTGCAGCTCCCACAAAGGAAATGTTGCGCCAGGTTCCTCATCATCTGTTTGCTTATCTGGCGGTCGATGAAACGCCAAACGCCGCCACCTGGGCCGCTGATGCCGCCGCAATAATAGATAAACTCGCTTCCACTGGTATCCTGCCTATCTTGGCTGGTGGAACCTTCTTTTGGATGAAGGCTCTATTTGAAGGATTTTCCCAAATACCACCCATTTCTGTGGAGTTTAAAGCAAAGGCCCTTGAAATCATTGAAACCAAGGGGTTAGACGGGGCTTACCAATTATTAAAAGAAGTAGACCCAGATATTGCGTCTAGGATTAATGCTTTGGATACCCAGCGCATAGCCAGAGCCTTAGAGGTTTTTCTTGGCACCGGTAGCCCGTTGTCCAAGTTCCAGCAGGCGCCACCTGTACCTGCAACTTTGGCCAAACCTTTGCGCCTGATCCTGGAAGTTCCCCGAGAAGTCCTTTACCAAAGGATTGAACAGCGTTTGGACGAAATGTTTGAAGAGGGGCTCGTTGCTGAAGTTCAAAGCGTACTGGATCAAGGCTACAGTCCAAAGGTACGCCCCATGATGTCTTCCAGTTACGCGCCAGTGGTGGATTTCTTGGAAAAACGGTGTGACTGGCAAACGATGCGAGACAGAATCGCCCAAGGTCATCGAAACTACGCAAAACGCCAGATCACTTGGTTAAAGCAGGAAGACGGAATTAGGCTTGATTTCCAGGACAAAGAACAAGCATTTAAAGTAGTTGGGGAATTTTTGAAAAGTGCAGACTAAGGTGATGGAAAATCAAAACTCCATCTGGGAGCGCTGCTGCTGACGCTTCTTTTGGAACATGCGTTCCTGACGCTCCTGCTCTTCCTTACAGACGATGCAATAAGTCGTCTCTGGTCGTGCGGTCAACCGTTTTTTTCCTATAGGGTCTCCGCATGATTCACAAAGGTCGTACTCACCGTCCTTGATACGCTGTAAGGCTTTTTCTATCTTTCGCAAAAGAAACTTTTCTCTGTCTCTAAGTCGGTATTCAAATGAATGTTCGTACTCAGTTGAAGCCTGATCTATTTCGTCAGCGGCTCTAATCTCCTCCATGATCTGGGAATTTAGTACCTCACGTGCCGATTCGTTAAGGGCGTCACGCTTTTGCTCTAATACTTTTTTCAATTCCGCAGTTTCTTCAGGAGTCAGCCGTTTGATTTCGTTGTCAGTAGTGTTTACAGCCATGATAGCCCCCGTATCGGATCCCAAGATCTTGATTATTGTTGGCAATACCCTGGAAGTCAAGATAGGACGCCTAAAATCACGGCTGTGAGGGAGTTTTTCTAGCTCTTTTTCGCTAGCACAATCACCTCATGACCACGCTCATATTGGTGCCTGTTCATGCTGATCCACTTGGACACCAGTCGCCACGGCATTAAGTTTAGAACCATCCATGAGATAACACCCATGTCCCAAGCCTGAAGGCCAGTACTGATCATGCTGCGTTCAATCGGAGTCCCTTCCATCTTGGGGGCAGGCTTTATAGCAGTGTAAACACGCCTCATCAACCACAACGCTGGGTAGGTGATATCCCACATTTCCATGATCGAATAACCGTTGTCACGAAGCATTTGTTCAAGCACGTTTAAATCGTATCGTCGCAGATGACCGTAGTAATCATCATCCCAGCGCCATTCTCGCTGTGGGTGACTTGGGATTGTCATTATCAGATGACCACCCTTTGGTTGAACAGATGAAACCGCGCTCAGTACTGCGTGGTCATCCTCAACGTGCTCAAGGACATCAAACATCACAACTGTTTCGACAATGGCGCCTTTAAGCAGCTTGGCTAGATTAACCAAGTTTCCAGAAATAACCTTAACCGATGAAACCTGAGCTAGTTCCGAGCGTGCGGTCTCTAAAGCCACCTCGGACATATCAACAGCAAAACCAGCCCACCCTTTTTTGCTGAGGTGTAAAGCCACATCACCAAGCCCACAGCCAGCATCTAAAAAGGGTCCCTTCAAGCTATAACGTTGAATGAGCTCATCTAGCTCCTTAATGATGTGATCCTTGAACGGTGAAAAACTGGCCATCAAAGACTCCTGTTTCAGCTAACCGCTAGCCCCAAAAGGCAATTCGGTTGGTTTAAGATTCAAACATCAACACCCGACTGTCTAAATCGCCGTTAAACACGCCTTGCCATCTGGTCGCCTTTGGCAATGCCCTTTCAATTGAACGGTCCCCTGCTAAGACTGCAACAGTCCAGTGACGACGGCGAGCAATTAACCTCGCTATATCGTTGTACAAACTGGAATCAGCGGCCAGTCGTCTACCGTAAGGGGGATTCATGGCTATCAGTCCAGGTCCTGTACCTAGAGCCAACTTATCAAGAGGTTGAACTGCGTGGGCCAATTTGACCCCAGCTAACTTGGCATTTGCCAAAGTCAATTCAACCGCCTGGGGGTCTATATCCATTGCCATAATCGGTGCTGGTGCCTCACGTACTGCAGCCTTGGCTTGAGCACGCATCTCGGCCATCACGCTTGCTTCCTGTTTAGAAAATGACGCCCAACGCTCAAACCCCATCTTAGGACGAAGCAAGCCTGGAGCCACGTTACAAGCCCTCAAAGCGGCCTCAATAGCCAAGGTCCCAGACCCGCACATTGGGTCTATAAACGGCGTCTCAGGATCCCACTTTGCCAAACGTAATATCGCAGCCGCAAGGTTTTCCTTCAAGGGCGCCGCCAACGCCTCAGCCCTGTACCCACGGCGGTGCAACGATTCGCCTGCCAAATCAAGATAAATTGTCAGCTCATTAGCAACCAGATGGACGAAAACGTGAACGTCTGGGTCCTTCCTGTCGACCGAGGGCCTTTGTCCCAGCCGCTCACGTTGCTGGTCTACGATGGCGTCTTTTACCACCTGGGCGATGTAATTCGTGTGGGTTAACACACTATCCTTGCAGTACGAAGTAACTGCAACTGTCACCTCAGGGTTCAGATACAAGGCCCAGTTAATCTGCCTGACCGCTTGGTACAAACCATCACTACCAACCGCCGTAAAAGTACCAAGTTGCTGTAAAATCCTAAGCGCGATCCTGCTGTGCAGACATGCCCGCCAACCATCTGCACGGTTTCCTTCAAAGTGAACGCCACCACGATCCGCCCTTATCCTACGAAGGCGCAGCTGGCGAAGCTCATCTCTTAAAGCACCTTCAGTCCCCTTGGCTGCAGTCGCAAAAAAGACAAGACGCTCATTCAAATCGATCAATCTTCTATACCACCTTTCGAAGCCCATCTACTGGATTTAGCCTAGTGGCTCGCCAAGATGACAGCACGCAAGACAAAAAGACCACGACCAAAGACGACAACGCAATGGTTACAACATCTTTCCAATGCAGTACCGCAGGCAGCTTGGTTATCAAATAAACCTGAGGGTCCAGGCCAAAATCCAAGGCCTGTATGCCCCACACAACCAGCCGCCCAATCACAAGTCCAACAATGACCCCAGCTAATCCAAGTACGAATCCATGGACAACAAAAACCCTCATCAATTGCAGTTTTGAGGCGCCCAACGCTACCAACGTGGCAATCTCCTTCACCCTTTCCCGTGCGACAATCAGTTGGGTTCCCACAATGTTAAAGGCCGCAACCACGACAATGATCAAAAAGAACAGGACCAAAACCACTTTTTGCATCCTAAGCGCTGAAAACAAGTTTTCGTTCATCTCTTTCCAGTCAACAATCCTATACCTTTGCGTTGGGCCAAATGCCGCGCTGCTGTACTCAAGTGATTGCTGTGCGCTTAACGTGGCAACTTGCAGGTCTTGGACCGACTTGGCTCTATTGTCGCTTAAGTTGTCTTCAATGACCTTGTCGATCCCGTTGCGAATTGCAACGACATCTTTAGCAAAATCAACCAATGTGAAGGGCGTTAATGCTGATGCAATGACTGGCTGCATGGCGTCAGAAATAAAAAGGTCTTCAAATCGAAGCTCAATCCAGCGGACCTCAGGGCCTCGGCCTAAAAACTGTAGGGCTGCATTAAGGTCCAAAATCACCAGACGCGAGTCATATTCAAAAAAACCGGAGTCAAAACAGTCAACTACTACAAAAGACTGTTTTGCTGTTGAAGGAGTTCCCCTATCAACACCTCGCAAAGGAGTCGTCAAAGTGACTTTTGAACCAGGTCCAACCTTCAGCCTTGAGGCCAACTCACACCCCAACAAGACGGTCATTGGCTTGCCAGGTTCGTATGTCAAAGGCTTAAGAGAGCCTCCCTTGGTAAGAGCTCGTAATGATGAAACTTTTTCTACACCCTCAAGGTCAACGCCTTTAACGATCGCACCAATCGAGGCATCATCACTTGAGATCATCATTTCGTCATATGTGGACGGATTTACACCGGTAATTCCTGGTACCCGCTCAAGCAGTTTGGCTGCTTCTTCGTATCCAGTAAAGGTGCTGCCACGGCTCATGACAACGGCATGAGGATAAACCCCCAAGATACGATCCCGAAAGGCCTCTTCAAAGCCACCAGTTACAGCGAGCACCGCCGTTAATGTGGCGACCCCAATGCCAATACCAAAAACGGATACTATGGTTGCAGCTGAGACTCCAAGTCGATTTCGACCTGAAAACAAAGACAGTCCAAGTGCCCAAGAGAACGGCAGATGTCGCAGTAAACCAGTCAGAGCTCCCCCATAATTTCGATGGCAGGCATGCCGGGCTGGGATTGTAGCCCAATCCAACATTCCATGCACGTTGGCGGGTGTTTGTAATGCTTGGGGTTGTCACTAATTTTTGATACGCTACTGATTGCCGTGGCTTTGATGCCTAACATAAAGGGGTAAAAATGCTTAACGTCGCATTATTTGGACCGCCAGGAGCCGGAAAGGGAACCCAGTCTGCCCGTTTGCTGCAGCGGTACGGACTCCACTACATAGCTACAGGCGATCTACTTAGACACGAGCTAAAGAACCAAACTGAGCTTGGCCTTCAGGCAAAGGCGATAATTGAACAAGGTGGGCTTGTTCCCGATGAAATCATCGTTCAAATTCTTGAGAAAACGATTACCTCCCACACCAACGTTAATGGTTTTTTGTTTGACGGCTTTCCCAGAACCTTTGTCCAGGCATACATCCTTGAAGGCCTGTTGCGTAAGCTTCACACTTCATTGGCCAATTTAATCAGTTTGGAGGTGCCAAGAGAAGAGTGCTACAGACGGCTTATTAATCGGGCAAAGACCTCTGGTCGAAGTGATGATACTAAGGCAGTCATTGAGTTTCGCCTTAAAGAGTACGAAGAAAAAACGGCGCCTGTACTAAGCTTTTATGACCAACGAAAAATCCGGGTCCCGGTTGATGGAACTGGTACAGAAGACGAGGTTTTCGGGCGAATCAGCGCCGTCTTAGATGAATCACTGATGCAGGTTCAGTTAAACGTGGTGATGTTGGGGGCACCTGGAGCTGGGCGTGGAACCCAAGCCAAGAGGCTGGCCGAACGGTTCAACCTATCGTACTTGTCTACGGGCGATTTGTTGCTGAAGGAAATAGAGCTAAAAACTGAAACCGGGAAGCTGGCCGAGACCTATCTCCAAGCTGGTAAACTCGTCCCTGATGAGATAGTTATCCGCCTGATTGAAGGACACATAGAAAGCAACGCTAACAAAAACGGTTTTATTTTCAAGGGTTTTCCCAGAACCTTGGTCCAGGCGTACATCCTTGATGGCCTTTTAAGAAAAATCGGCTCCAAGGTTTCTTGTATTTTGGACATTCAAGTACCACCTTTGGAGCTGGTTAAACGCCTGGCCCAACGCGGATTTCCCTTTGACAATAGCGCGGAAGCCATAGTACGGCGAATTGAAGAACACGAAAAATATGCCAAAGCTATCGTAGATTACTACTCGAAAACCGGACGCCTGCATAGCGTTGATGGTACTGGAAGCAAGGAGGCGATTTATGAACGGCTTGCGGCCCACGTCGAGGACGCGTGGCGCAAAGCGCGATGATAAGCTAGAAGCAAGGCTCCAAATGAAACCAGAACAACCCCAAAGAAAGTCCGTTCAAGATGAACTTATTGAGCTGCGACAGCAAATCGAACGGCACAGTAAGCTTTACTATCAAAAGGATTCTCCCGAGATTTCCGACTGGGAATTCGACCAGCTTTTTAAGCGACTGCTTGAGCTTGAGGCACAGCATCCACAGTTTGTTACACCAGACTCACCTTCCCAACGTGTTGGAGCGGCGCCATCCCTGGAATTCAAGCAGGTAACACATCGAATTCCCATGCAGTCTCTGCAAAATGCGATGTCTGAGGCAGAGCTTGTGGCCTTTGATGAAAGAATCCGGAAGGCTTTGGTTGAACATAAAGAAATCACTTACGTCGTGGAGCCAAAATTTGATGGTCTGTCAGCTTCTTTAACCTATGAAAATGGGCTGTTGACCGTTGCTGCTACCCGTGGAGATGGAAGCACAGGCGAGGATGTAACTGCCAACGTTCGAACTATTAAAAGCATTCCTTTAAGACTGGACTTTAAAAAAAATGGTAAGCGCCACCCCGAGCTGGCTTCAGGTCAAACCCTGGATCTATTTGCAGATTTAGAGGACGAGCAGGTCGAATCCATCTTGGAGATTCGGGGCGAAATCTTTATGCCAATAGACGGTTTTAACGCCTTAAATGAAGCAAGATCCGTGAAAAATGAGCCACTTTTTGCGAACCCTCGAAATGCAGCTGCAGGTGCGTTGCGCCAGTTGGATCCTAAGGTTACAGCATCACGTCCTTTGGACTTTTCTGCTTACGCGATTGGTGAGTCCAAAGGAATTGATGTGAATTCACAGTGGGAACTGTTGGCAAGCCTTAAAGAGCTTGGCATGCCTGTGTCGGCCCTGGCAAGAAAGGCCATTGGCATAGCAGCCGTTATTGAAATATGCCGTGAATTCGCCCAAAAAAGGGATTTGCTGTCCTTTGACATTGATGGAGTTGTAATCAAGGTTGATTCATTTGGCCTGCAGGCAGAATTAGGAGAAATTTCTCGCAGTCCAAGGTGGGCTATTGCATTCAAATTTCCACCCAGACGGGAAACGACACAAGTAGTTGGAATAACGGAACAAGTTGGCCGGACAGGAATCCTGACTCCAGTAGCGGAGCTGGCTCCTGTACGAGTATCTGGGGTGGTTATCACTAGGGCTACCCTTCATAACGAAGACGAGTTGCGCCGAAAGGACGTAAGAATTGGGGATACAGTCGAGGTTCAAAGGGCTGGAGATGTAATCCCCGAGATTGTCAGGGTTATTTTGGAAAAGAGGCCCCAAGATTCGCAACCTTTTGTGTTGGCGACTCAATGTCCATCTTGCCAAGGCCCCATTGTCAGAAGTGAGGGAGAATCAGCTAGAAGATGCATAAATGCCTCGTGTCCTGCGCAGTTAAAAGAACATCTGACGCATTTTGCCAGTAAGCGGGCAATGGATATCGAAAATCTAGGTTCTGCTTTGGCGGACCAACTGGTTGATAAAGGGTTGGTACGAAACGTTGCAGATATTTTCTATCTTACCTACGAGCAGTTATTAACCCTTGAAGGCTTTGCTGATAAATCTGCCACAAACGTTCTCGCAAGTATTGACGCGGCCAAACAACGTCCGCTTGCAAGGCTGATTACAGGCCTTGGGATTAAAGGTGTAGGTGAGACCCTAGCACGCGCCTTGGCGGCCGAATTTCACACAATGGAGGCCCTAGAACAGACAGCTTTGACTCCCATTGAGGCTAATGCTAACGCACAAGACCCGCTTCTAAACATCACTGATGTTGGCCAGGTAATTGCGCAGTCGATTCGCGACTGGTTTGCCCAGGACTCCAATCGAGCGGTGCTGACTTTACTGCGGGATGCTGGCGTTCGCATGGATAGCGATGTTTCGATAATCCAGCAAGATGGCCGCTTTTTGGGTAAAACCTTTGTTTTTACCGGAACTTTGACAAAGTTTGGTCGAAAAGAAGCCGAGGAGTTGGTCAGGCAACGAGGAGGAAAAACCTCATCGTCAGTGTCCCAAAAAACTGATTATGTAGTGGCTGGAACTGAAGCTGGCTCCAAAAAGACAAAGGCGGAAAACCTTGGAATAACAATACTGTCAGAACAAGAATTCTTTGACATGCTCAAAAACTAGCCCTGTCCCTGCCCCGGACCCTGTCCCTTCACCTGTCCCCGCCCCCAAAATCGCCGCAAATATCACTGGAAAGTAATTCAAGAAAGGAACTTGCAGACCTTAAAACTCATCCGCCCCAGCAACAGGCTGCAGACCTACACAGTGTTCTGGAGTGGGAATCCAACACACATACACATCCGGCCCCTTGTCATTTGGCCGCTTTGGCCTTGGAGCACAAACCTGGTAGTCACCACAAGGATTTTCATCGGCTGGATCACATTCCTTGGAACAAAACGCAGGTGGGTCCCAAACGCCATCACCGTTGGCGTCAACCGCCCGAGGCGGTCTATATCCGTCTCCATCCACGTCCACCAGAATTGGATTCGTGGCGCCCCACGGAAGCGACGGGTAGCTATCAGGCAGTTCTATTGAGCCAGTTAAAGAGTCCAAATCGAAATTCATGTCTCTTATCTTGTCTACCAAAGACCCAAATGAAGCCATCACCTGGTCAAGTGCTAGACCAATAATGGTTGTAACCAGAATGTCACCGTAAGCCGCCCGCTTGTAAGCAGGAGACATGCTGGAGTCGGCACTAACGCCATAAGCCAACACAACATACCAAGAGTCAATGTCAGGCTGCTGCAGTTCAATGACCTCATCAAAGTCAACGATTGCTTCAACAGGTTTATCGGGGAAGAAGCGTTTTACCAATTGGCTGTTCGACCAAATCTCAACCCTGTCCACCTTAAACCACGAAGGAGTCTGTACTTTGACATGAGCCAATATCGGTCCTGATGACTCTAACGTATCGGAAATACCGGCTTTTCTTTCAGTGGCCTTATCAACCAATGAAAACTCGATGTATGGACCACCCGAAACGACCACGTCACCTCGCTTGATGTTTCGATGGATCTCATCACGATCTATGGCATTCGGCTTATCCGTTGAAGAAGCGACGAAATTCCTGGGACTTCCTATCTCTTTGGATGACCCATGACTGTCGGAGTTACCAACTATTGTTTTGTTAAAACCAACATCCAGGAAGTGGAACCAGTCCTGAACCATCTCCATACGATCAGTACAAGGCCTCATATCATCAAGAGGACACTCATCGCGACAGGTAATTACACATTCAGTGGTCCATTTGTCATCACAGGCAGGCATGATTGGCTTAACACACTCAAGACAAGCATCCTTGTGTTTACAGCCAATATCAGTTTCCTCTGTGGTGGAAAAATAGACGTCGTTTTCGTCCTGGGTGCGCTCCATCATATAGCGAACACCAAGGAATTTAAGCCCTTCTAACGCGGCTCTCTTACAGTCAACGGCGGTCCAACCATCTGGAATACCATCAGCGCAATGCTCAAGTTCAGCCCTAAACTCCGCGTGCCACTGGCAGTGATCCAGCTTTATCATCCACTGTCCACGCTCATCTTCAGGTAGCTTAGGATTAGCAACCTTATTCGCCACTTCTTCACAGTCGTATGGGTCGGCCTGGAACCAACCACAAACAGCATCTTGGCCGTTCTTTTTAAAAGACAAAGCAGACGGATCGCCCCTCATCCGCACTATCTCGCGGTAGCATCGGTTGTGGCGTTCGACCTCGCCCACAGTTGGGGTGTGGATGTACTGCAAGTTCTTGCCGTTTAGGATCTCCATCGCATCAAAATCACACGGGGATTCAGCCAAGGCCTGATTACACATCTCCATGCCTGGAGTCTTACGCTGCAAGCTGTAACCCTTCATTCCTATCTGGGCGAAGTAGCCAAGGAATCCGTCCCTGGGATGGTTGACTTGGAAAACATAGGCGTCTTCGGGCCCATCGAGAGTAGCCCTAGCCACATCCCATATCTCGCGCATGGTCCTGCCCTGCCACTGAGGAGCGCCATGCACTGAGGCCTTACGATGGTCATATTTCAAGGGATAGGCATTGAAGTGCCCGTATTCCAACGGGGAAACTTCAGCTGAAGGTGTCACCTGTAAGAACCCCTCCAGCCCCTTCTCGTATATGTAGGGCATGTAGTCGACTATATGGTCGTGATCGGTTGCCGTAATATACTCAAGACCTTCTGCCAAAACCGAATAGACCCTGTCAAATTCGTCCATTGCCGAGTCAACGCTGGCTCTGGAATGCACGTGAAGATCAGCAGAAATCCGACCAGTGGTGTCAACTTCCCTGATCAGGTGGGCCCTAAGCGTGGAAGCCTGCCCACCAATTACCTCGAAATTGTCTACAACATAGTTGTCGTATTCAAAGCCACGCGATACCACAACCCTGTAATTTCCTGGCGGAAGCGAGACTGTCCCCTGTCCAGTTGCAGAGTGTTCAACTCGTGTGACCCCGTGGTCATAGCGGGAATCTCCAAGTTCAGGCTCGTTGCTTCCAGTCCACCAGTGGACCTCACCCTCAGCGTCAAGGGATTGGAACGACAGCCTGCCAGGACTTGCAACACCACCTTCGTCGGTTATGAAGTATTCCACCTTCCCGGCACTTGGAACAACTAAAGCCACGTTTGCAGTGCCATCAACGGTAACTTCAACAGGCTGAAACGCAGACTGCCCACGGTCAGAAGCATGGGCAAACACCAGGTATCGTCCAGGTGGAACTGGCCCCTTAAACGAACCATCTATCGAGCGGTTGATTCCAACATCACTTTGGAACTGAGTCACAAAGCCAGAATTACCATAAGCCTCAAGTGCGGCCATGCGATATTCAGCCCAATTTGCAGGCAGGGGGTCACCTTGCTTTTCGCGGTAATCATTAACCACGAAAACACTGATGTGGCTCGCTGGATTCATCGAGCCCTCTTCAAGTACCACTCCCTTTAAGGTGCCAACTGGAGTCCCTCTGACCTCATAAACAGAGGCAACTGCCGACGCGACGTCACCGTCACCCACGGCCAGTATTCGTTCATACTTAAAGCTTCGGTTGCGATCCACCGCTTTGTGACCACCAGAGTCAGCCTCCAAGACATCCCCTTCGGTAAAGTGCGTCAAAACAGCTGTAGCTGACGTTGAATAAAGGGGAATCATCACCTTTGAGGGCATGCACTTGTGCTCTGGGAACAAATCGATGGCAAACCCACCCTCTGGATTTGTAATTGCACGCCCATACTCGTCAGCGCTAAACACTTTCAGTCCAGTTGCCGTTTCTAAAACGCCGACTTGCTCTTCCAAAACCTGTTTACGCCAGCTTGCCAAAGCATCCGCCTTGGTTGGCACATCCTTTGTGATGGCAGTCAAAAACAAGGGTTTACGGTCTACTACCAACTGACGAACGCGACTGGCCGCATCACGCTCGGCAAGGTTTTTTGCCAGGTCAAGCTTCGAGTTGCCAGTCAACGCCGCCGAAATTTCCTCTTCACTTGCAGGATCTGCCCTTACCGCCGCAATCCGATAGGAATCACAAAGATTCGTTTCTTGGGGATTTACAGTAGTCCAAGCGTAGCTTACGTTTTTACCAATTGCGGCTATCCAATCAGCAACGATTGGGCTGCCCATGGTTCCAACTCCCTGCCACATGTTTTCATATATCTTACGGTCGATGTCATGGCCAAAGCCTGGCAAAAACGGTTGTGCTTCACTGCCAAAAAACAAGAAGTCACCAGCAACTATGCCGCCTTTCCAGGTGGGCTCTTCCCAACTTTCAGGCTGGCCCAGCAAAACCTTGAAGAAGTCACGACTTTCATTGAAAGTCGCCATGTCTTTGGTTTCATTGGCACATTCGCAAATAGGACACATACGCTTGTAAGGTTTGGAATAGTCGCCTACTTTTTCATCCACCTCAGCAAAAACGTAGCCAAATTCACACTCTTTATCGCATACAACTGGCGCACAACCACCAAGAAGCTTGTTAGATGGGGCAGATAAAACGACCTTGGTCTTTTGACGCAAAAACGATTCGCCTGGACGCACAGAATAATCAGTCACAAAGTCAAAGTTCAGTTGAAGACGGTTCAAAAGCCCAAAGAGGTTAACATCCATACCAAGAACTATTGGCAGCATGTCATTCAGTTGGCCAGCGTCTAGCTCAATACCGCCCAGACTTAATTTTTCCAAAAGCTTGTCCAAGAAATCGCGATTTAGGAATTTCATCACATCGAACATGTAAGCCGAGTGGCCTGTAACTCTGACTACCGCTTCCTGGCCGTCGCTTCCATCCTTCAAGACAAACACGCCACCATTAGTGAAATCTACTGTAATTCCCTCAGGATCCAGCTTTATAGCTTCGGTGGGATTTGAGGGGTTAACCACCAATAGGTTCGCCAATGGAAAAGACTCTGAAAAAGAGTCCCATCCCTTACCATTACGATACTCTGCTTCAAAACGTCGTAAGTCGATATCCAGGACGGTACCGCCAAATACTCCAGCGGCATACCCAGGTCCAGGACCACCGATTATTGCCCTGATTTTGTCGTTTTCCAGCAAAAAGTCCCCAATCTTGGCCTTAGCGGAAGGACCACCGATCAGTTCGTCATTTCGCTCGACCATCTTGGCCCTTAGCAGGTCATTCCCACCGCAGCCGGAAAATGCCAGCAAAAGACCAGCGAGGGCTACCCCTTGCCAAAGCTTCAATCTGGGGATCTTGAAAGCGAATATCCCAATTTCATGCATGACTTTCATAAATACCCTCCGTATTTTGGCCGGCTCTTAGAACTTGAACTGCATACCAGCAACTACGGAATCATTGGCAATGGAAGCTCCATAAAGCTCAATTCGCTTTTGATACTCCAACTGTACCTTCAGGTTGTGACCAAAAGCGTAGTAGGCCAACGTGGCAGCAACAACTACTTGATCTCCTTCATTATCGAGGTCCATGTTGTCATTGATGTATTCAACCCTGGCAGAAAGGCCCAGAAGTTCCTTCAAAATCATGTAGCCGACAGTCCCGTGGGCCGTAACCCTGCTAACTTCTGTGGTAAGAGCGTCCAGCGACGTTGGCTTGGCCTGTGGTCTTGCATGGTCCCAGATGGCCTCTCCAAGCAGATGGAAACCCCAAGCCTTCATGTGGAGGTACCCTGAAGCCCCATATATTTCGCTGGTTTTGCCGTTGCTGTAAAAACCGCCGCCCCCAAAGGCCAACCGGAAGGATTTTTCAGACTTAAGGTCAACCTCCCCGTCACCTATTGGGTCTAAAGGCTCGACATCGATGCGGCCGACGTAGGACAGGCGCTCAAACTTGTTGCCCTCGCTAATCCCAATCCCGTTATAACCTTGGAAGAAGCTGGCCTTGCGCTGAAGCCCATTGAAGACTCCAAGAGTCAATGTCAGATGTTTTTCCCAAAGCTCTGAATGAAGCGAGATACCAAGGGTGTTGCCTGGAGCCATCGCATCCACACCGATAGCACGATCCAAATGGGCTATGTCACCAGATGAGTTCATCTCTGTTTTGACAAATGGGAACTTGTGAAGTCCCACAGTCATCCCAAACCATCTGGTGGGGGTCCAGTCAACATAGGCCTGGTAAAGTGGCCCGCCTGATTTTTCCTGGTCAAATACATCCAGCTCAAGGGAGTATGTGATCGTCTTAAACAGGCTGCCATCCACGCCGAATCTAGCCCTCCGAAGCCTAAAGCCAGACTCCTGCATATGGTCCCCTTGGGAAAGCAGGGAATCATCAGCGGCCCAACCCAACCATGCCTGAATGCGGGTATGTGGCGTGATGTTGAACATGTCGTTGCCCAGTCGCAGACTCTCACCCGCCAGAAGTTCATTCATTTTGTCGCGCATACGTTTAGAATCGCGCTCGCCTGTTGTGTCCTGCGTAGCCCTTTTGGGGATATCTGCTGTCACGAGATCTTCAGCCACTAGAGAGCCCTCGGCAGCTTCGGGTGCCTCAACCACTACAGGTTCTGCGACCTCAGCACCAACAGGGTACTCCTGGGCACTAACATACGGCGCGGCCAGGATGACGAATAAACCAGCTACCAGCGATACAGTTCCTACCTTCATGGGATCCTCCGAACAAACTATCCCCGCGATGTTATACCAGTCGATTCTTCAGTCAATGGTTCAAGGCAAGATTATTTGGATTAATTTGGTATTTATCCCAATCCTTGGTCTATCATCGCGTTCGCGATACGGTTAAAAGCGGCTATATTCGCCCCCAGCGAGTAGTCGATTAACCCCTCCGAATTCTTGGCATACTCCAAGCATATTTGGTGGATATCGCCGACAATTTCCATCAGTTTTCTGTCAACCTCTTCGTAAGTCCATCTAAGACGCTGACTGTTTTGCGTAAGCTCTAGCCCTCCAACAACGATGCTGCCCAAATTTGCAGCCTTTCCAGGGCCGACCAAAACACCCTGTTCCAAGAAAAAGGCAAGCGCTTCAGCAGTGCAAGGGGCATGCCCCCCCTCAATCACATATCCACAACCATTGGCCTTAAGCTCCTGCGCTTCTTGTATTCCAATCTCATGTTGGGTGGCACACGGTATGGCAAGGTCACAGCGCACCCCCCAAGGCTTTTTGTCCAAAAAAAACTTTGCGCTTGGATATTTTCGAGCATAGTCGGATATCCGCTCATTGCCTGAGGCCCTAAGCTCAAGCAAATAGTCAAGTTTTTCACCAGCGATGCCGTCCACGTCAATTATAAAGCCGTCAGGACCAGAAAGTGTGATAACCACTGCACCCAATTGATTTAACTTTTTAATCGCCCCCCAAGCCACGTTCCCAAAACCAGAGATAGCAACCGTTTTGTCTTTAAGGCTTTCCCCCCTGGTTTTAAGCATTTCATTTGCAAAATACGCGACCCCAAAACCGATTGCCTCAGGCCGAAGCAGCGTCCCACCCCAATCCAATGACTTTCCAGTAATAGCCGCATTAAATTGGCCCGTAAGTTTGCGATACTGCCCGAAAAGATAACCAATCTCCCTACTACCCACCCCGACATCCCCTGACGGAATATCAACATCTGGACCAATTACCTTGATAAGCTCAGTCATAAAGGCCTGACAAAACCGCATTATTTCCGCTTCTGAGCGCCCCCTTGGCGAAAAATCGGCCCCACCTCTAGCACCCCCCATTGGCAAGGTGGAAAGGCTGTTTTTGATGGTCTGATCCAGCGCCAAATTCTTTAAAATCCCCAAATTAACGCTGGGATGAAACCTTAAGCCACCCCTAAACGGGCCAAGGGCGGAATTAAACTGAACTCTAAAACCACGGTTTACCTCGACTTCGTTGCGGTCATTCACCCAAGTGACCTTAAACTGGTGGACCGCCTCCGGTTCCAGCAGGCGATTGAGGATATTCGCCTTAACAAACCGTGGATTTTCTTGATAAAAGTCCCAAACCCCGTCAACAACCGTCTCAACAGCTTTCATGAATTCAGGCTGGCCAGGCCCAAGCTGTGACATAAATTCTGTTTTAGTCATTGGCCCTCCACTAGCTACACCAGCACAACATGCGTTTCCCTATTCTAATATTGTTTATAAGTCAAGGACGTTTGGCCCCTGAAATCACTTAATCACTGGCGACTTGATGTCCGCGGGCGCTAATTCAGGCTGGAATTTTGGTAAATCCTCTCCAAATTATTTCGGCGCCATTGTACGATACGACTAGCCCTTGGACCACGGTGACCGCATGAAGTTTTCGCATGAATGCTTAGATTTTTCCAAAAAGCTTGCCACTGGCCTGTTGTCCGACCTCGTTAAAGGTGGAATCAGGCTTTTGGATCGCACAAGGCAGCCTGTACTGGATGGCACCTTCAAAACAACAGGGCTTGACGGACCAGTTGAGATAATCAGGGATCGCTTCGCAGTCCCACATATCTACGCGTCTTCTGTTCGCGATGCTTTTTTTGCCCAGGGTTTCGTTCACGCCCAAGACCGCATGTGCCAAATGGAGCTAAACCGGCGATTTGGCCACGGGCGTTTGTCAGAGATCTTTGGCGCAGCAGCTTTACCACTTGATAAGGCCGCTAGGGTTTTGGGCTTTAGACAAACAGCCCTGATAGACCTGGAAAACTCCAGTGAAGAACTAAAAAGCGCCCTTGAGGCTTACAGCGATGGAGTCAATTGTTGGCGGACAAACTCAAACTACAAAACCCCAGTGGAATTGGCGCTTGTTGGGGCGCCTCGTCCGCAGGCATGGTCCCCACTTGATTGCATGGTGTTCGCCCGACTAATGATTTGGCAGTTGTGTCGCGGTTGGTCATCAGAGATCGTCAGAGCCAAGCTGTATGAGGCTGTTGGGGCAGAAAAGGCCGCAGAATTGGAGATCACTGAGAGCTCGGCAAATCCGCTCCACCTGCCAGACGGTATTGAGGTGTCTAGCCTTGGCCCCAACGTTTTGGACAACAGTGGGCCTCGTGGAATGGGGTCAAACGCGTGGGCAGTCACGCCAAAGCTTACAAGCGCCGATGGAGCCATTCTTTCAAATGACATGCATCTACCGTTGATGCTGCCGTCATTTTGGTATCAGGTTCACCTAGTTGGTGGCGACTTGAATGTCGCAGGCGTTTCCCTGCCTGGCCTTCCGATGGTGATGGGTGGCCACAACTCGCACATCGCGTGGGGAATCACCTTGGCCCACACAGATGCTGAGGACACCTACATTGAGAAATTTAACCCTGATAATCCAAAGCTTTATGAGTTTAGAGGTCAGTGGAAAAGTGCCGATGTTCGAAGAGAAATAATTAAGGTTCGAGGCCGCCGCAAGCCTGAAGTTGTTGATGTGGTGACCACAGTTCATGGGCCGGTTGTTACTGAGATATTACAAGGCGTTAACCACAGCTTGACGCTGCGATCAACTGCGCTTGAACCTGCCAAAGCTGCTGACGGATGGTTAAAGCTTAATCTTGCTCAAAATTGGGATCAATTTGTTGATGCAATGGCCTTGATAGAAAGCCCGCCCTTAAACGTAACTTACGCTGATGTCCAGGGAAATATCGGGTACTGGTGTGCTGGCAAGGTCCCAATCAGAGCCGCTGGAGACGGCATGCTTCCAGCTGATGGTTGGACTGGAGACGCCGAGTGGAAAGGGTTCATTCCCTTTAATGAAATGCCTCATGCTTTAAACCCTGCAAAGGGATTTGTTGTCTCGTGTAATCAGCCAATTATTGGACCAGACTATCCATACTGGACTGGTGGCGTTTTTATGAATGGGGCTAGGGCTAGGCGAGTGGAACAGTTCATCAAGGCTGCTACTAAAGGGCGAAAAAAGATGTCGCTTGAAGATTGTCGAACGCTCCAAGGTGATGTCTTGTGTCTTTCGGCCTTGGACTTGATTAAGCGCCTGCAAAAAATCGAGTCTGAAGACCCCGACTTTTTGATGGTGATGCAGTTTTTAAACAACTGGGATGGCCAGATGCAAGCAAACAGTGTGGCTGCCTGCATCTATGAAGTCTTAAGATTTAACCTAGCTAAAGGCCTTTTAGAGCCCAATCTTGGCCCAGAACTCACCTTACACTTGATGGGAGAAGGCTTTAACCCATCGCTAAACCAGACAAATGAGTTTTATGGGCATGATACTGCAACGATAATCAGGGTTTTGGACAATCCCAAATCCAAGTGGGTCCCTGAAGATGGCAAAACCTTCTGGGTGGTAAGTGCAGCTAAGACTGCGATAAACTACTTGACACAAAGGCTTGGAGAGGCCCCTGAGCTTTGGGAATGGGGGCGCATACACGGCGCGGTCTTTAGCCACTTGATGGGTTCGCAGCCGCCGATGGACGCCATATTCAACATAGGACCCCTACCAGTTGGTGGCAACAGTGATACCCCCAATCAAACAGCGATGATGCCAAAAACCGCCTATCAAACTACGGCGTGGGCTGCAACTTTCAGGCAGATAATCGACACAGGCGACTGGTCCAAGTGCATGATAATCCACGCGCCAGGTCAGTCAGGGCAACCTGCAAGTCCACATTATGACGATTACCTACAGATGTGGCTTAAAGGCGAATTAAATCCGATGCTTTGGACCCGCGAACAAGTGGAAAATCACGCAGCGCACAGACTGCACCTTAAATAGCGCTCAAATCGCCAACCACTTGTAATCCTTAATGTCCCTGACACAAAGATATTTAGCGATACCACCAATTTCCCCCTATCTCGGTTTGCATGGCAGAATGGCCGGTTGGAGGCGAAGCGATGCAAAACCTGGTTTCCGAACGCGACTTTCAAGAATTTATTTATCATCTTCAGTACTTATTGAAGATAGATTCGTCCCCAAAAACTGGTGGCCAAGCGTCGATAGTTCGCTATGTTGCAGGAGTATTGTCAGCAGAAGGCGTACAAAGCAGGCAAATCCTTAGCCCAGATGGCTCATTAAACCTTGTTGCAAGGGTTTCAGCCAACAAACCTGATGATGGTTTGATCATTGCTTTGCCTTCCGATGTGCCTGTAACCTCTGGTCAAAACTGGACCCATCCTCCATTTTCGGGTGTAACCGTCGATGACGAGCTTTGGGGACCAGGCGTTTTGGGTAGCAAGCGAGCGTTGGCCATGTCCATAATGCTGCCTGTAATTGCAAAACGTAGGCGCCTCAAGCCGTTAAGGGACCTCTTGCTGTTGGTAACCGCCGATGGAAACGGCAGTGGCCAAGCTGGAATTCATGAAATCATCAGGCAAAGACCAGATTTGGTTAAAGGTACCGTGGCCTTGTGTGGCCAAGGTGGACACAACGTCTTCATGAACGAGCGCAACTTGGTCCCGATTCGCTCAACATCTATGGGCCTAATGGTCATTAAGCTTAGGGCGTCATCGGAAAATGGCATCTTTTCCTTGGCGAGGGCCTTGCTGCAGTTTGAAGACGGTGAGCTTCAGGCCAGAATGTGTGCTGTTGGATTGGAGTTTTTAAGCACCGTTAAGAGCATTTTGCCAAAACCCCTCGCCATATCGATGTTTGGGCTGACTGTCTTTGGGATGCACAGTTTCGCACTTAAGGCATTGGATGACGGCGAAGTTAAAAACTTGGCCATGCTTATGAACAATGACATGGTTAAAATTCAGGGAGTTTATGCTGGTACAACTCCAGGTGGATTCCACCCAGAACCACACGCTATTTTGGCTGTCCAGGTGCTTCCCGGCAGATCTGCCCAGGACGTTGTCCAACAGATCAATAAATTGGTTCAAGAAGATATCGCTGTTGAAGTCCTTAATGAGATTCCTGGAGTTCAGGTCAAAACACCACACCCTTTTTTCCACCACCTTAAAGAATCAGTAAAAAAGGCCCAGTCAGACGCTATTGTGACCCAGTACGGGGCCTTCGCCGGTCCAGAGCCCCACGCCTTGGCAACACTTGATATCCCAACCTACGGATTTAACCCAATCAAACTTCCTCCGGGATTTAATTACCAAGGACGTGCGGATAATGTGGATGAATCAGCGCCAATTGAAGGCATTCAAGAGGGCTTTAAACTCTACACAGAAGCCATTTTAAACTGGTGTTACACCAGTCATTAGAGTGGTTGAGATTGACTTATTGGTCACGGACCACATTAATTAGGCTACAATAGGCCCGGGTGAGGGTAGGGATTTAGGAATGTCTGAAGAAATTTTTGATGATTTTGGCGCTTCAATCGAAGTTGTCGATGAAAATGGAGAGGTAATTGAAGCTAGGCAGGAACAAGGCCAAATGGTCGATGTGGTTGATGATACTGTCGACTTGGATGGCGGTGACCTAGAAAATATCGACCTTCAGCGCGAACTCCGTGAAACCAAAGAGCGATTTGTGCGTCTAAATGCGGATTTTATTAATTTTCGCAAGCGCCAGGAACGAGAACGAGAAGAGCACACCAAGTATGCCAATGAACGATTGCTTCGGGACTTGCTGCCAGTAATAGACAATCTGGAAAGGGCTATCGAATCAGCCAAGAAGGCTGGGGAGGCTGCGGCTATAACATCAGGTTTGGAATTGGTTGTCCAAGAATTCCTTAGGGCGATCAAGCGATCAGGGGCAGAGCCCATTGAAGCGGTGGGCAAACCATTTGATCCAGCAATCCATGAAGCATTACAAAGAGTTGAAACAGACGCTGTAGAACCAGGTTATGTCGCATTCGAGATTTTACGCGGCTATATGCTAAACGGCCGAGTCCTTCGGGTATCGCTTGTTGCTGTGGCGACTGGCCCAGAAATTACCTCCCCTGATGTTGAAAACTTCGACCAGAATTAACGGTAATTTTGCTCCAACCAATTAGTACTATCCCAGACCAGATTACGTGGTAGAATGGCCGTTCCTGCTTGGTTCGTGGGGACAAATGTTTAACGCCCGAACTGAAGAACTGATTAAAGCCTTGGAGCCCTACAAGGGTAAGCGGGTTTTCGTTGCGGTCCTGGGTTCCCCGGATCCAGATGGGCTGGCCTCGGCATGGGCGCTTCAAATCCTGGCAAGGGAGATTGGTGTCTCTATGGACCTGTTGACCTTCGAGGTCATCAGTCGCCCAGACAATGTAACCTTTGCCAAGATACTGGACATCCCGTTCAGACAGGTGACTGACCATCTCCCAAGGGCTGGCTACGCTGGCTACGCCGTGGTTGATCGTCAAAATGTCGGACTTCCAGTACCCCACAAAGCTAGACTGCCGGTGATCGCGCATATCGACCACCATGCCTCAGTAGCAACAGACGCGGTTTTCATGCAGCAGGAAACCAGCATTGGAAGCACCTGCTCAATAATGGCGTTTCATTTACAATACTTACTAAAGAACTCGGCCATCCCCCCTGCAGAATTGTGCAGGCTTGCAACTGCCCTGATGCATGGAATCAGGACAGACACAGCAGACTTTGTGACCTGCAATCCAGTAGATTTTGAGGCAGCCGCGATTCTTGCTCCTCATGTCTCAATTGAGCATTCTTACACTCTGGTGAACGCGCCACTTGGCAAGGCCTTCATTGACACCCTGACAACAGTTTTGCAGTCATGTACAAAGCAAAACGGCATTATTGTGTCTTACGCAGGCAAGATCAGCAGGCGTGCGCGAGATACGATTGCCCAAAGCGCAGATTTCTTAATGCGCACAGAAGACACTAAAACTGTGGTTGTTTTCGGGCTCATCAACGACAATTTTGTCGGTTCTTTGCGCTCTTCCAGCCCTATCTTCGACCCATACGACTTTCTGGACACCGCGCTTTCAACAAGCCTAAAAACACCGGTGGACTGCGGCGGCCGAACCTTCGCCGGAGGCTTTCAAATCCCGCTAAAATTGATGCCCACACCCGACATCGAAGCAAGCCGCCAACTAATCCAAGAAATGATCCTAAACGAATGGAGCATCAGAAGCGCCCCAAAACCGAAAGGCAGCAGGAAAAAGAAGGGCGGAAAGAAGGTGTGAGGTTGAGTGCCTGCTCATAGCCACGGTTATCTAGGGTAGCCAAATTGTAAGCCAAGGGTCTAGCGCACCGAGTCGCGGTAGGAATGGCCCTTACGGGCCACCCCCCGCACAATACCCTGCCTGCATTTCCCCCTGTCAACGCTTCGAATATGACGTTACCACCATACCCGCATGACTCGGGGCCGATGTGGCTCGCTAGGCCTTCTTCGTAGGACTCTTTCATTCCCAACTCTTTACCGTTTTACAGCGAATCGTCGCGGTAGGAATGGCCCTTACGGGCCACCCCCCGCACAGATCCCGGCGTGCTAAATTACCGCACCGGGCTCCTGCCTTGGGTCAGACGCGCAGACGGTTAAGGGGACAGGGATGAATAACATTAGGGACCGGAAGCCAGGTTTTCGCCAGCTCACTCATACGTTCAAGTGATGTACGCGCCTTATGACTTCGTCTGTTTAATGCGCGGTACCAGTACTTCTGTACCGCCCACCGGAATCGGTCCAAGAAACGCATGTTGCCAGACACCGCGTAGTACTGATAGTACCCCCGCAGTACCGCCCCAAGCCACTTGCCCTGTTCTGGTGGTCGCATATGCATCCTCGCCTTAAGGTGCCTCTTCACTTCCTGTAGTTTGGCTCGCATACGTGCTGCTATCGTGTGGCGGCGCACCACAAAATTACCTTTCCTGCTTGTACCACATATGTGCACAAATCCTAGAAAGTTAAACGTTTCCGGCCTTGGGGCTCCGCGACGGGACCGCCGTTCAGACGCATACCGCCCAAATTCCAATAACCGGGTCTTGTCTGGGTGCAATTCAAGATTAAACTTCCGAAGTCGCTCCTCCAGTGCCTTCCGAAAGGATTCCGCGTCCTTCCGGTGCTCAAAGCCCATCACTATGTCGTCCGCGTAGCGCACTATTATTACTTCTCCGTGCGCTTCTTGCTTACGCCAACGATGTGCCCACTGGTCAAAGCTGTAGTGAAGGTAGATATTAGCCAGCAGCGGACTGATACTTCCGCCCTGGGGCGTTCCTGCCTCCACTTCCTGTCGTCTGCCATCTTCTAGCACACCCGCTTTCAGCCACTTCTGCACATGCCTTACCACTCGTTTGTCCCCAATGCGGTGCTCGACCATCTTAACTAGCCATTCGTGGTCGATTGCATCGAAGATGCCACGGATGTCCATGTCAAGCACCCAGTTGACTTTACGGCTGACCAATCCCACCCAAAGCGCATCCAGTGCTTGATGCTGGCTGCGACCGGGGCGAAATCCATACGAGAAACCCAAGAATTCCTCCTCGTACACTGCGTTCAATACCTCGGCAGTCGCTCGCTGGACTATCTTGTCCTCAAGCGCTGGTATCCCAATGGGCCGCTGTCGCCCGTCTGCTTTTGGTATGTATACCCTGAGTACAGGTTTCGCCTTGTAGGCTCCGCGTTTCAGCCGCTCGGAGAGGTCCCGGAGATTCTCTTCCAGGTGCTCCCCGTACTCCGACCATGTCACGCCGTCCACCCCTGCTGACGCCCCAGGCTTTAATGCCAGGTACGACTCCAGAAGGCGGTCTTCGTTATAAACATGGTGCCAGAGATTCGTCATTTGTTCATTCCTGTTCCTCCTTACTGCCTGCCGTATCCAGTCGAGCGCACTTTGCAGGGCGGCCCGTCTCTGCGTCCGGTCCCTGTATTGCCCAACCAGATTCCCCTTGGCCAGTTCCCTTCCCTCCTCACACTCCGCCACAACCTTTGACATCGGTTCAGGAACTGCGGATGTCCGGCTAAGTCCTTCTCTCACGCGTGTTCCCTCCGGTGCTGTTGCTGCTTTGTTCATGTGATTCTCCGGTACTATGAAACTGTCCGACTTCCCGGTCTCGTACCTCACGGCTGTACCCCTTACGGGTTTTCCGTGCCGTCCACCGCGCAATCTCTCGGTGGACAAAGACCGGGACCTCCTGCATCCCGTGTAAAGAGTTTCCATGCATGCAAGGGGTCTATGACCCCGCCGAGCCCGGTTACACCTCGCGTTTGCGGTGTACCCGGTGTTGCCTTCCGTATGCGAGGAGTACGTCGGCGCTCAGAACTGTTTTCGCCTATTTCGAGGCTCAATACCCTGCCTGCATTTCCCCCTGTCAACGCTTCGAATATGACGTTACCACCATACCCGCATGACTCGGGGCCGATGTGGCTCGCTAGGCCTTCTTCGTAGGACTCTTTCATTCCCAACTCTTTACCGTTTTACAGCGAATCCCTCGCGACGCGAAACCCGAGGTCGACGTTGCGGTAGCCGGGCGAGTTGTCGAGGCGATTCGCTGCCCGCACGCGCCTGGCGTAGTCGTACCAGGAGCCGCCGCGAAAAACCCGGCTAGAGCCTGTAGGCTTTTCCCAGGCTGAACCATCAGTTGGAGCACCATTGTAGCTGTTATGGAACCAATCCTGTACCCACTCCCAAACGTTGCCGGCCATATCGCACAAGCCTTGAGTGGTGTTGCCTTTTGGCTTGCTACAAACGGGCCAGGTACTATTACGCCCACAACCATTACTGCCATCATCCAT
>Ga0208940_1000400_pt1 | contig 55753 bp, 51 predicted proteins | sample AD_JPNNA6_MetaG_FD_184445 | JGI IMG/M metagenome (GOLD analysis project Ga0208940, IMG submission 184445) | Active sludge microbial communities of municipal wastewater-treating anaerobic digesters from Japan - AD_JPNNA6_MetaG (SPAdes) (version 2) | ecosystem: Engineered > Bioreactor > Anaerobic... | reverse complement strand
GCTGAACGTATTAATTTTGAACTCTTTTAGTAAAAAATCTATGACGTTGTTATTCATAGATTCGGATACTATAAAATGAAATAGATGCTTTTTGTTTTTCATAAAATTTTCTCCTTTTTTTTATATATATAACAACTAAAAGTAGAAAACGTTATACAAAAATTTGGATAAATTTTTAATAAACGACAAATATTTATCTCATATGTGTCAATTTCTCCTACTTTCCAAAACGCTGAAAGTAATGAAGGCGTCTTAGCTGAAAATATTTGTCCCATATGTGTCAATTTATTCCTAAGATCATATGTGTCAATCCTCAAAAAACCAAAGGGACGCTTTTTAACAAAAAATAATATTGACACTAATTTTAAATATGGTAAAAAGTCATACAAGTATAGACGCATATTTTTACGCTTTTATTATAGCGGAAATATTTGCGCAACGTTATAGGATGTATAGATGAGGAACGAAGTATTAATTGAATTGAAAGAGCGGGGATTTTTCCAACAATGCACAAATATTGAAAATTTAGATAATTTGCTTAGCTCAAAAAAAATAACCTATTATTCGGGATTTGATCCTACTAATTCAAGTTTTCATATAGGGCATATTGTGCCGATGTTTGCCATGGCGCATCTTCAACGCTACGGTCATAGAGCTATAGCGTTAATCGGCGGAGGGACGGCGATGATAGGAGATCCTTCCGGAAAAACCGAAGCGCGAAAAATGCTTACTATCGAACAGATTGATTCCAACGTCGCGCAGTTGAAAAAGCAGATAGAACGGTTTATCGTAATCGACGGAAAGGAGAATGGATTATTGGTAAACAACGCCGATTGGCTTAGAGGGATAAATTATTTGGATTTTTTAAGGGATATAGGTAAGCATTTTAGCGTAAACAGAATGTTAACTTTTGAAACTTATAAAGAAAAAATGAAAACCGGGCTTTCTTTTCTTGAATTCAACTATATTCTGCTTCAATCTTACGATTTTCTTCATTTATTTAGGGATTACGGGTGTTTGTTGCAATGCGGCGGCGACGATCAATGGGCAAATATGGTATCAGGCGTCGAATTGATAAGAAGGGTTTCCGCGTCCACGGAAGTAGAATGTTTGACTTTTCCGCTGATATTAACTTCAGACGGCAAGAAAATGGGCAAATCTGAAAAGGGGGCGGTATTTCTTTCAGAAGAGTTGACGTCTGTTTATGATTTTTATCAATATTGGATAAATGTTACCGATTCGGATACCATAAGATTTTTGAAATTGTACACATTCTTGCCTCTTGAAGAGATAAAGAGATATGAAGGCTTAAAAGGCGAGGAGTTGCGCGATATAAAGAGAATTCTTGCTTATGAAGTAACAAAAATAGCGCATGGGGAGGAAAAAGCTCAAAACGCGCAAAAAGGCGCTTTAGCGGCTTTTTCCGGAGAGGGTAATATAGAGCTTATCCCTTCGATTGAGATTGAAAAATCCAGAATAACAAACGGAATAAACGTACTCGATATTTTTGTCGAAAGCGGGCTTTGCTCTTCAAAGGGGGAGGCGAGGCGTCTTATTCAACAAGGCGGAATTAGGATAAACGACGATAAAATAGACGATGAAAAGACCGTCGTCGGCGAATCTGCTATTACCGAAAAAGGAATTTTACTGAAAAGCGGAAAGAAAAAAATTATAAGAGTTATAATAAAATAAAATCGCTTAGGAGGTGTTTATGATCAATATTGGAAAATCTATCAGAATGGCTTATTTGAAAGATAGCGGCGAATAAGATAAAAAACATAAAAAAAGAGGCGGTTCTGTTTAGACCGCCTCTTTTTATTACCATTCAAAAATCAGTTCTTCCGTTTTAAACTTCTCTTTTTGTTCTTCCGAGAGAACGTCGATTACTTTATATCTGCCGCCGAAAGCGTTCTTTGGAACGTATAATTTTATTTTAAAAGCTTTGCCGTTTTTAAAAATAACGTTGGCTTGCGGGGTAGTAGAGCGATCCTCGTCTATTACTTGCTTGGCTTTTCCGTTAATAAAAAAAGCGTTGGGCAGATACGTCTCTCTTGGTTTATTATCGATATAGTAATTTAATATAATTCCTCTATTTGTATAAATAACGGTAGCGATCATAATGTTTCTAGTAAAAAAAGTATCGATAGGAATGCTCTCTTCTGAGAAAACAGAAAATTGACAAACCGATAGTAACAAAATTGGCAATATAAATAATTTTTTCATAAAAATCCTCCTAAAAACTTATCGTAAAAACCGGACCAATATCTTTAATATTATAACTATATTTAATTAAAATCAATAAATTTATTCAAAAAATAAATTAAAAATAATTATTCTATTCCGATAGCTTTTAAAACCTCTTTCATAGTTTTCAGAGCCGTCGCGTTTGCCTTTTCGGCCCCATTTTTCAATACGGATACTACGTAATCTCTGTTGTTTTTTAATTCGAAATATTTTTTCCGTATGTCTTTAAAATAAAATAATATCTTATCTAAAAGTTCTTTTTTAGCGTCGCCGTAGCCGTACCCGCCGGATAAAAATTTTTTTCTCATTTCTTCTATCTCGTTTTTAGATGAAACCAAGCAATATAGAGCAAAAATCGTCGAATTATCAGGGTTTTTAGGTTCTTCGAGCGGAGCGGCGTCGGTTACAATCTTCATTACCTGTTTTTTGATTGTTTTTTCGTCGTCAAACGGCGATATAGCGTTATCGTAAGATTTGCTCATTTTTTGCCCGTCTATTCCCGGAACTATAGCGGTATCGCTTTGTATAACCGGCTCGGGAAGTCTAAGTACGTCGCCGTAAAGATTGTTGAATTTTATCGCGATATCCCGGGCGACTTCGACGTGTTGCTTTTGATCCTTACCCACAGGCACAATATCCGACTTATAGATAAGAATATCCGCCGCCATTAAAACCGGATACGCAAAAAGCCCGTGATCCGGGGCAATTCCTTTGGCTATTTTATCTTTGAAAGAGTGGCATCGCTCAAGAAGTCCCATAGGAGTGAGAGTCGAAAGTATCCAGGTTAGTTCGCAGACGCTTTTTACGTCGGATTGCTTGAAGAGATTCACCTTTTCGGGATCAAGCCCTATAGATAGGTATATATTAGCGACTTCGATAGTATTTTCAAGCAATAGTTTGGGATCTTTAATAGTAGTCATAGCGTGATAATTTGCTATAAATACGTAAGATTCGTAATCGTTTTGAAGTTCGACAAATTGTTTCATAGCTCCAAAATAGTTGCCTAGATGAAGTATTCCCGAAGGCTGTATTCCTGATAACAATCTTTTTTTTTCATTCGCCATTTATTAATCCTTTTTATGAATAATTTCGAAATTTGCTTGTCTACGTAGCCCTGTCGGTTTTTTGGGGAATGAAAAATAGTTTACTAATTAAAAATATCTGTTTCATATGTGTCATATGTGTCATTTTCTCACCCCAAAAAACCGAAGGCGCTTTGTTTACTACTACTTCAACAAAAATAGTATAACGTAACCGGTAGATATAATAAGCGTCGTTATCATAATAAAAAAGCCGTATTTTGTAAACTCAAAAAACGATATTTTATAACCGCTTTTACCGGCCAGCCCGGCGCTGACTACGTTAGCCGAAGCTCCTATAAGCGTCCCGTTGCCGCCGAGACACGCGCCAAGAGACAAAGACCACCATAACGGCAGTACTTCAACGGCCGCTTCGCTCAACGGAATATTCAGATTCTGAGAAATTTGACCGGTCATATCCTGAATTAATGGGATCATAGTCGCAACGTAAGGTATGTTATCGACAAACGCCGAGAAGAATCCGGAAAACCAGATCATAACGATAGAAGTAACTTTTATATCTCCCCCCGTCAAACTCAATAAAAATTCGGCTAGTTTTTTTATTAGTCCCATTTCTACAAGTCCGCCGACTAAAATAAAAAGTCCTACGAAGAAAAATATTGTCCCCCATTCGACTTCGTGAAAAAATTTTTCTACCTCCTCTTTACCGGCAAGTATCATTAAAAGAGACGCTCCGAACAGGGCTATTGTCGCCGCTTCGAGATGAAACAGGCTGTGAAATAAAAATCCGACTATTACCATTCCGAGTATAATTAACGACTTGATCAGTAGAGCTTTATCCTCTATAGATCGGGATTCGTCGAAGTCCATAATTCTCGCTTTTTTTTCGGAAGAAACTACGAGTTTTTTCCTAAATATAAAGTAAGCTATAACAAGAAATACGGCAAGGATAACTAAAATTACCGGTCCTATATTGACTATAAAATCCATAAAACTCAAATTCGCCGCGCTGCCGATCATAATATTCGGCGGATCTCCGATCAGCGTAGCCGTGCCGCCGATATTAGACGCGATGGCTTCGCAAATTACAAACGGAATGGGGGATACGCCGAGTTCTACCGCGATCAATATGCTAACAGGAGTCAGTATTAATACGGTAGTAACATTGTCCAAAAATGCCGAAAATACCGCCGTAATAACGGATAACATCAGTAGTATCTTGATCGGATCGCCTTTTACGGCTTTTGCCGCTTTAATTGCGACATATTGAAATAATCCCGTTCTTTTTGTGATTCCTACAATTATCATCATACCGATTAGAAGAAATATAACATTCCAGTCGATCCCTTCAAACGCTTTTTCTTGAGGGATTATACCCAGAATAATAAACAGCGAAGCGCCCAATAAAACTGCGACGGTTTTATTGAATATTTCGGTCGTCATTATCGCATATACTATAAAAAATATAGTTAAAGCTATTATAACTTGAATACCCATAGTTATACCCTCAACACTTTTTTTAATAAATCCATATAACTCACGATACCAATAATTTTATCGCCTTCCACTACGGGAAGTTGCCTTTTATTATTTTGAGTAATTTCCAGAGCGACCTCAATAATTGAAGAATTTTCCGGAAGTTTAAAAGAAGGTTTCCTCATTATCTCTTTTACTTTTATCTTATCCTCATTTTTAAGAAGCTCTTCAAACGGCTCGAAAGAGCTTAGGAATTTGAGATTTCCTATCATTAACGCGTAATTTGGTATGCCGACTTTTAGAACCTCGGTAATCGTTACCTCGCCGATAAAATCGTCGTTATCGTCGACTACGGGGATATAACTGATATTATGCTTGTAAAAAATATCGCATAACTCTTTCAACGTAGTCTCCGGAGATACTTTGAGAACGTCCTTTGACATTATATCCCCGACGGTGAGCTCCTGCTTAATTTTTATATTTTCAATCGCCGAAAAAAAATCAGAATGACTTTTACTCGAAGCAACCTTTTCAAAGAGTTCTTTGTTTTGAGATATCTGAGCGAAAGCCGATAGCGTTCGTAAATAAGTGTTGGACGCCGATTTAGATATAATAGACAGGACGACAAATTTTATCGGAATGCCGCTTTCGATAATAGGATTCGATAAGATCGCTATGCCGATGAACAAATCGTTGAAGTTCTCTAAACGAGCGTGCGGAATAGCCATTCCGTTTTCAAATATCGTTCCTCCCAGTTTTTCTCTCTCATTAATGAGAGAAAAAACCTCCTCTTTATTAAGATGAATTTGGCGGTTTTTAAAAATAGAGTCTAATAAAATAGAAATAACTTCGTTTTTAGAATTCGCTTTATCTAATATTTTAACGTGGTTTTCTTGCAAAATACTTGAAAGTTTCATACCTGCCCCCCAAAAAATATGATCTGAATTCTAAATAAATAATTTAAAAAAATCAATATAAATATAAAGATTGTCGCGCCCGTCGGTTTTTTGAAATTGACGCATATGTGTCAAATAATTTTGACACATATGGAGCTGCATACGCGCCGTTCCCCGATATAAATTCGACGCATATGGGATATTTTGTTTCCAACGGCGCAAGCCCCGATAAGGTCGCGGCATGAGCGATATTTAGCATTTTAGTATATTCAAAACGGGAATTCCCACTTTTATCGGGGCGCGACAATTGTCGCATAAAAAATTGACGCATATGGAACGCCGGAGAATCCCTAAAAAAGCCGGCGGGTTACCGTAAATAGAAAACTTTATATTGTTTTTTCAATTTTGATATGGTAGTATAAACGAAAAAACTGCGGAGAAGAAAAAAATGGATCTTGGCGATCTTCCGGAGCTGGACGATTTTTTTAACTCGACTCCCCATGTAGTAAAACATACTGAAGAGATAGTATCCGGTTCGATATTTATACAATTTTCAAAAGAAAAGGACTCGTGGATAGACGCTAGGTTTATTAACATAGCTATAGCCGGGGTTGGCATTCATTTAGGATTGCCTCTTAAATCGGAATTAAACTCCCTTGAACTTAGGAATTCGCGGATAAAATTCTTGAGGAAAGAGGACGATCTCGATATAGTTTTGAAAGAAGTTCCCGTATTGGTAAGATGGCAAGAGAGGGATAGTATAACCGGAACCTTGAAAGTAGGGCTACACTTTGATCGCGAAACTATGAGCGATTCTATTTTTATTAACATTTTGAAAGAACTGAAAGGAAAAGGCGTTAAATAGTTTGTCCTGGGCGCGTATGAATATTTTTGGTTACGGCAAAAACTGTCATAAATTTTGCGTTAATAGCGTTTCTTTATAACAGAGCTCTGTTTCCAAAATAGACCGCAAACTGGTTTAAAGCTTGCCCCCAATTCTGTTGTATGGGCGTCGTCAGCTTTTTTGACGCTTTTATCAATGCAAGATACAGCGTTCTATGTAACCCGTCGGTTTCTTGAGGAGAGTAAATGACACATATGGAACGACGCATGTGAATTGACACATATGGAACAAATATTTTTAATTCCCCAAAAAAACCGACGGGCGTAAAGTATAACTTTTTTTATTGATTTTAAGTCAAATTTATGTTTTAATCTGGTAAAAAATAATATAAGGACATATTTTATGGATTATCAAAAAAATATTTTTAAAAATATATCAATTTCTATAATACCGTTTGTTTTTTTACTATCTATCGGACTTATTGCGGGGGATATTACTTTACACCAAAAAGTTTTTAAAACTTTGATGATAGCGCTGTTTGATTGCGCTTTGTTGGTAATATTGTTAATAAATTTTCTTGGAAGTAAAGAAGGGCTTGAAAAACAGAGAAAATATTTTATTTATTTTATCGCGTATTTTGTTTTCGTTTTTATCCAGTTTGTCGTCGCTCTGTTTTCGAAAGAGATATGCTACGATAAGGAGTATTACATTGGCAATTACATACTGCTTATTATATTTTCAATGTGTTTCTTTATTTTTTTAAATAAACTTGAAGACGTTAAAATTGGATTATTGTTAGTCAACGTTTACGTGTTAATCGTATGTATCTGGTCTATTGTCGAATTTATAAATGTAGATTTTAAAATTGCTAATTTTCGACCAAAATTATCCTTTGGCAACACCGACTATTTTTCGGGATATCATATAGGGTTATTGCCGTTAGCTTTTATTTCGGCTTTTGTATGGTTTGATAGAAAGACGAAACTTTCTAAGAATTGGTTCCCGTTGGTTTTAGGGATCGTTAGTATTTTAGGAATAATACCGCTATATTTCTCTCAAACCAGAGCGGCGCTATTTGGGTTTTATATCGGGACGTTTGCGATGTTTATCCCTTCGTTGATTATTATGAGCGAGCGTATTTCGTCAAAGATCAAAGTTCCTTTGGCGATTCTAGTCGTATTGGTTTTCCTTGCGACGCCGATATTACTCCTAAAATTTCCGCCGCCGATAATCGAGAAAACGTTGGGAAGATTAGTTAAGACAATGGCTAATCCGGAGTTTTTTCTTAACGACAGATATAACGGTTGGGAAGGGGGGCTTAGGTTGTTTCGTCAATATCCGATATTCGGCGCCGGACTCGGATCGGTTTACGCCTCTTCCTTCAAGATGAATAATTTATTTTATATATATTCAGATAGCAACTCTTTCAAACATTCGCATTGCGAGTATGTCGAAGTTTTAGGAGAAGCCGGCATATTCGGGATAATATTTTTTATAGCTCTATTTGGCTTTATCGTCGTATATTTGATGAGTATCGCTTATTCAAAAAAATATAACAAGGATTTTAGGTATATATCGATGGCTTTAGCGGTCGGCATAGTATCGATGTTGATTCATCAACTGTTCAGTCTCTCGTTTAGAATGAGCGTAACGCAAACGGCTTATTTTTCGCTGTTGGGACTTGGCGTATTTTTGATTTCATTGAGAAAATCCATGGTTATAGACGGTTTTACCTTAAAAAAATCAATATTTCCAGAATTTCTCAATAAATCTATCTCTTTTAGGGGCAAATACATATTGCTTGGAATAATGACGGTTTTTACGATATTAGGTATAATCGGTTTTTCTATGACTTTTCGATCCGAATACAATATCAGGAAAGCCCTCGGTTCTCGTTCGATAAACGAAGCGAGATATTATTTTAACAGGGCTGTTACTGTAATGCCGGGCAATCCCTACGCTTGGACGCAGAAATACTCGGTTGATTTTAATTATTATCAACAGTTGTTAAAAAGTTTTCAGAATTCTCAGGACTATTTCAAGAACGTCGAGCAGGAATTTAACGTAGTTAAAACCGATTTAGATAAACTTAACGGTATTATACCCGGATATCAAGACGTCTATTCCAAATATGCCAATTTATATCTCGCTACTTACGACTATAAGATCAGGAAATATAGCGTTACTTCAAATTTATCGGATTATAAGGACGGGATAAAATATCTTTATGAAGCTAATAATCATCTGACAAGCAGTCTTAATATGAATTTTTTAAATGAGAATAATCATATTATAAGACTTTTATTGCAGAATATTTTGAATATCGAGTCGCAATACAAAGATTACGTTAAAGATTACGCTATGGCTAGAGTATATCTTGATCTGGGCAGGGGCAGGAAAGTAGTAAAGGAGAAGATAAAAATAAATTTTACCGACGCCGATAAAACCTCTGTCGTTAAAGAGAATGAAATATACAATATAAATATAAGCGAAAACGATATACAAAATATTACAAATTCGACGAAAGGGATAAAAAATATTTCAGAACTAAAAACGAAGTTGGATTCGGAATTGAAAGCAATTTTTATTTATGAGTAAATTTGAGGAGAAGATCTCAAAAAGAATCGGCAAAACTATTTTCGATCATAAAATGATAGAAAATAACGACAAGATACTTATAGGCGCGTCGGGGGGGAAAGACTCCTTCTTGCTTCTATACGATCTATATAGGAGAGCGAAAGTTATTCCGGTAAAATACGAAATTATTGTCGCGCATATAGTATCCGATTTTGCCGACGATTCGTATCTCCCCGGATTGGAAAGTCTTTTTAAAGAATACGGCGTCGAATATAAAATAATTCGTCTTGCTATAGACGGTCGTCTTAAAGAAGGGAAAAAACTAAATTGCTATTGGTGCTCTATGCAGAGAAGAATCGAGTTGATGAAATTAGCCAAATCGCTTGGATGTTCGAAGTTAGCTCTGGGACATAATTTAGACGACGTCGTCGAGACTTTTTTAATGAACCTATTTAACAAATCTGAAATAGCGACAATGTTGCCGGTTATGAAATATAAGAAATTTGATCTGACTATAATCAGACCCTTATCCGATATAAAAGAGAAGGATATCGAGAGATTCGCTAAAGAAAAATCATATCAAAATTTGGGTCAAATTTGCCCTCTAAGCGCTCTTAACCAAAGAAAGTCGATAAAAAAAATTATCGACGACTTGTCAAAAACAAATCCGAATATTAGGGAAAATATAGCAAATTCCACAAAGAATATCAATTTAGACTATATTCTGAATTAATTAAATCAAGCGGCGTATTATGTATCCCGTCGGTTTTTTGAAATTCGACGCATATGGAGCTATATGCCGCGGCGCGCTCCCCGACGAATAAATTGACACATATGAGACGCAGCGCTCTTCGATAAAAAAAAATGACACATATGCGAGGCAAAGAATAAATTTGACACATATGATGTTAAGAATAAAATTGGAGCATATGTGTCATTTTAAAAGAACTGTCTAAAAAGTTGTCATTTCCCCCAAAAAAAAACGACGGCGCGCAAGCATTATTTCTTTTTTGCTTCGTCAATTTTGATATTTAATTTATTTATTTTGGAATATAGATTGCTGGGGTAAACTCCAAGCGATTTTGCCGTTTGAGTTATATTAAAGTTGTTTTCGCGTAGTTTTCTCTCAATAAAGTCTTTCTCAAATTCTTCTCTGGCGGTATTAAGATTGTAGTCGTCGTATTTATTATTAGGCGAATCTTTTTTTATCGCGCTTTCGTCGTCGAGATGTATTTTGACGTCGTCGAGGTCTATCGTTTCGCCGTCTATAATAACCATTAGACGTTCGACGATATTTCGGAGTTGCCTGATATTTCCGGGCCAATAATAATTTTTAAGATAATCAACCGCCTCGCCGGTTAATTTTTTTAAGGTTATCTTTTTTTCTGTTGAGATGCTTTTCAGAAAGTAATCGAGCAGTAAGGGTATATCGTCTTTTCTTTCTCTTAACGGCGGAACCGTTATCGGTATAACGTTGAGGCGGTAGTACAAATCTTCTCTAAAATTACCTTTTTTGATCTCTTCTTTTAAGTCTTTATTAGTCGCGGCGATTATTCTCACGTCGATAGGTCTTATTTCAGAAGAACCTATTCTGGTTAGTTTCATCTCTTGTAAAACTCTCAACACTTTTGCTTGAGTCGATAAAGACATATCGCCTATTTCGTCTAAAAACAGCGTTCCTGTATCGGCTAACTCAAACTTCCCCATTCTATCGGAGTTGGCTCCGGTAAACGCCCCTTTTACGTAGCCAAAAAGTTCGGATTCTATTAAATTTTCAGGTATAGCGGCGCAGTTTACGCCGATGAAAGGTTTGAGTCTTCTGGCGGATTTGTCGTGAATTTCAAGCGCGATAAGTTCTTTACCGGCGCCATTTTCGCCTAATATTAATATTCTGGCGTCGCTTTTTGCCGAATTATCAATCAAGTTTTTTATGGCTCTCATTTGTTCAGATTCGCCGATAATCTCGCGCCGCGCCGTTTCGGTTTTCTTTATGGCTTTCGGATCGGATTTGCGGCGGTTTTCTAAAGTTTTGACTATTCCTATAATTTTTTCTAAAGTCAGAGGTTTTTCTATAAAATCAAAAGCGCCTAGTTTTGTCGCGCTAACGGCGAGGTCTATTTTGGCATGTCCGGATATCATAACGACGTCGGTATCGGGATTATCCTCCTTTATTTTCTTCAACACGTCTATACCGCCCATTTTAGGCATCCACACGTCTAGAAAGCAGACGTCAATTTTTTCTTTGTTGAAAAACTCAAGACCGGTCGGACCGTCCGGGGCGGTAAAGACGGTATGATTTTCGTCTGTCAAAATATCAGAAATAATCTCTCTGATATTCTCTTCGTCGTCGATAATTAAAATATTCATATCACTCCTCTTAAAAAAATATACTCAAACGATACATCTACGTAAAATATTATTCCGCCGTCGACGCGATAGGAAGTTCGATAAAGAATGAAGTTCCAACCGTCGGTTTTGTTTCATAGTAAATTCGTCCTTCGTGCTCTTGAACAATTCTTTGAACAATAGCTAATCCAAGTCCGATTCCGTTTTCTTTGGTAGAATAATACGGCTCGAAAATATCGGCGTCCGATTCCGTAACGACTCCCTCTCCTTGATCCGTTATTTTGATTACGGCGTATTCGGTAAAGCCGATGATTTTTTTAAAAACGTCGATAGTTATAACTCCGTCGTTCTTCATTGAGTCCAGAGCGTTTTGAATTATATTCATAAAGACGCTTTTTAATTGCAGACTATCGCGATTAATCAAAAAGTCGTTATTTATATCAAAATTAAGGATTATCTTTATATTTTTACTGTTAGACGCCATCAAATCTGTTAAATCTTTTAGAATATCGTAAATGCCGCCTAATTCTTTGTTTGTATTTGGAAGTTTGGCGATATTTGAAAATTCTCTTAGAAGTCTATCCATTCTATCTACTTCGCCCAAAATAATTTTAGTTCCTTTGGTTAAAATTTCGGCAAAATCGTCGCGGTTCTCGGTATATCTCTTCAACACTCTTTCAGAACTTAGCCTTATTGGAGTAAGCGGATTCTTTATTTCATGAGCCATTCTACGGGCGATTTCCTGCCAGGTCGCAATTTTCTCCTTTTGGCTTAATTTCTTTCTAGAAAACTCGATCTCTCCTATCATTGAGTTGAAGGAGTCCACTAATATTTTGAATTCGTCGGTATAGTCGCGCTCTATTATAAAATTGTAGTCGCCTTTGGCTATACGTTTGGTTGCGTCGGACAGATTCGCGATTGGTTCGACAAATTCTTTGGTTAGAAATATAGATATAACAAGCACTATTAGAATTATCGGAAAAATTACCGCTACAAAAAGTATGCTAAATCCGCCGATAAAAAATTTTTTGTAGAGGGAAACTATGTTGTAACTTCTTAGAGAATCTTCTATTTTTGTAAAAACATTTTTAAAATTGGGGTTTACTTTCGAAGCGATATTTAAAAATCCTATCGTATCTCCGGAGTCTTCAATTATTATTTTTGAAGGAATTATCAGATAGAGATCTTCCGATTTTTCCTGAAAGAAAATACCGCTATAATTATCAAATAGATATATTGGAGCCGAAGAAGAGGAATCGTAAGGAAATTTATCTTCCGACGATATATCGAATAATTTATCTCCCGCTTGACCGATTATCCGCCCGTTTTTATCCCATAATGTTATGTTATTTGCGTTTGTTAATCTGATAAAGGCTTCTAACGATCCGGCAATATTGCCCGATACGATACTGTTTTTTTTGATATATTCGTCGACGGCTTTTACGCGCTCTATCAGTATAAGTTTTTTCTCATCGTAATACTCTTTTATAACCTCTTCCGATAGGTCCAGAGACGCTCCAATGTCTTCGGAAAACCATACGTTCATCGACGATTCGATAAATTTTGTTCCAATTTGAATAAATGGGATTATGGGAAGAGCCGTCAAAAAAATAAACACAAGAGTCATACGCAGGCGCATTTTAGAACCGAATTCGTTACGTATTACCGAGATAATTAGCTTAATAATATAAACAATAATAAAAACCAACAAAACGGTTGATAATACCGACAAAAAAAGCAGTAGAATTTTTTCGTTTTCAATAACTTTCTCTTCGTTTGAGCTGAATATATGATTAACAAATCTTACCAGAAAAAATGATATAAATAACCAAAATATAACAGAAATTACGAGAGGTAAGTTTTTTAATAGATAAGAGGCAAATTTATTTTTTATAGAAAAAATATTATTTCGCATATAACAAAAACTTTAAGTTCCTTTTTTTAATATTGCCAAACCGTTTGTCGAACTCTAAAATTTTTAACGGTGCCGGAAAATATGTAGATAACAGAGTGAAGTCTATATCTACTTCATATTTGTTTTCAGAGGAATCGGGGCGTTTGAATCGAAGGTCTTCGAATAAAGTCAACTTCTTAACCATTGTTTTATAGTTAGAAAAGCGCGAGTCAAATAAAGTATTGGAATTTTGTATAATAAACATATCGTTCCACCTGTCGTAACGAATCGTCCTCTCTACCAAAATATTGTCTATTTTTTTTTTATTTTGAAAAAAACTCGCGTTAAGATTAATTTTTGCATATGAGAATTTCACAAGATTATTTTTCAACTCATGCGGTATCTCTATATCTAAATTTAGATCTAAATCAAAAGTAACGGCGCCGTTAACGTTATTTCCGATCAATTCGTCTATGTAATGCGTTTTTTGACAGGAAAATAACGCAATAATAAAAATAAGAAGCGCTATTCTCATTCTTTTAATTCGTTTTTAAAAATTTCGACAATAGATAATACGGCGTTTTGTTCGTCGTCTCCATCCGCTATTATGATTAACTCTGTTTTGTATACCGCTCCTAACATCATAATACCCAAAATAGACTTAGCGTCCACCTCCATATTGCCTTTTTTAATTGAAATTTTAGACTTGAATTTGCTTGCCGTATTTACGATAAGGGACGCCGGTCTTCCATGCAGCCCGGCTCTCCAGCCGACCGTAACTTTCTCATTTTTCATCTATTAATTTTTGCTCCAAATTAAATTCAGTTTTAAGCGGATATTTTTAGCTTCTATTTCAAGGAGATCTAACGCCGCGAATTTTTTCATTAAACTAACGCCTCTTTTTTAGTGAATTAATTTCCATCTGCCGTTTCCTTCTTTAAATAAAAAGGATATTCTATTGTTAGTCGTCTCTACAAAAACGTCGCTGTCCTCGTCTTGCGAAAGAATATCTTTTTGAGCGTCGACAAGCGACATAGTCGAGAGCGCAATATTTCTCACCTCGTTTCCGATAGAAATATTTTCATCGTCGGTTATTAACAAATATTCTTTGTAATTTGTATCGTCGCTTTTTTTGATGAGATATACGACGTCGTCGTCAAGTTTTCTCAAAAAAGCCGGAGCCGCCTCTTCTTTATCGTTTATTAGGTTAAAACCAAAATAATCGTTCTGATTTTGTTTCATAAGAAGGTAGGCGTCTTGTAAAGCGGTAGGTTTTTTGTTCATAACGACATATTCGGTCGGCTCCGGATTGTTTTCTTCCAACTGATTATAAAACTCGACAAAATCTTCTACTCCCGGTTTTGAATATGATTGTATTTTGCCTTTTTCTCTATTAATCTTCACGTCCATTTTATGAACTATCTTATCGATAGCGTTGTACATTTCCTTGTCCGTAACCTCAAATTTTTGAATACCAAGTCTCTTTAGCGATAGCGTTACGTTGACTTTGTAAATATATTTTGCCGAATCAAGATGAAAATTGATCTCCATAATATGATTTTTGAAATAACTTAACTTTTCAATCCTTTTCTTTATGTAGGATTTCATCCTTTCAGACACCGTAAAATTACTTGAACCTTGAATAATTAAATTCATTTTTCTCTCCTCCAATAATATTTATAATTTTCTATAATGAGAAGGAAGAATATCTAACTTCTTCCTGTATTTAGCCACCGTTCTTCTCGCAATTTTTATACCTTTATTTTCCAGAATTTGCGATATTTTTTGATCGGTAATTTTTTTATCTTTTTCGTTAAGAATGATCTCTTTAATTAATTCTCTAACGCTTTCGCTTGATTTTTCATTATCTCCGCTTTTTCCGATGGAATTCGTAAAAAAATATTTAATCTCATGCAGTCCCCAATCGGTTTGAACATATTTTGACGACGCAAGACGCGATATAGTAGACTCGGAAAGCCCGATCTCTTCCGCTATAACTTTCATTGTAAGCGGCTTTAGGGCTTTAGGTCCGGAATAAAAGAAATCTCTCTGATATTTTGACAACGCCATCGCCAATCTGAATAGCGAGTCGTTTCTGTGTCTGAGGGCGTATATAAATCTTTTCGCCTGACTTACTTTATCAAGAACGTAGCGATTTTCTTCGTTAAGATTTCGGCGGTTTTTTACCATATTTGATATCTTATCCATATAACCGCTAACCGTTAACGGGGGGATCGTCTCTTTATTTATTTCAACAATTATCTCCTCGTCGCGCTTATAAATATATACGTCCGGAATAATATATTTTATCTCCTCCGTATCAAACTTCCTTCCCGGATAAGGATTAAATTTTGATAAAAAATCAAAAGCGCTCCTAACTTCTTCGAGCTTTATACCTAAATTTTTGGCGATTAAAGAATCTTTTCTGTTTATCATCAGATCAAAATATTCATTCACAATTATATAGGCGTTTCTATCTAACTTCCCTTCCGGAACCGTTTCAAGTTGATAGAGAAGAGCCGATCTCACGTCTTTTGAGGCGACGCCGACCGGATCAAAAAGTTGTATGCTTTCGAGTATGTCGCGGGCTTTCTCTATCTCTTTCGGGGAAAAAATCTCGTCAAGTTCGTATTTGAAAAAGCCGTCGCTATCTATTAAGCTGATTATCGTTTTACCCAAAATTATCTCTTTTTCATTGAGATTTAGCCCTCTAAGTTGCCATAAAAGATGATCGCTCAAAGTTTCTTTAACAGAAATAACCCCTTCGAGAAATTGTCTCTTTGTATCGAGTTTGCCGGAGTCCGGAGAAACTCCCGTACTTATATCGGCGCTAGACGAATCGAGAAATTTAACGTTGTCGTCGGATAAGGAGTTTTCTATGTTATAGAGACTCTGATCCTCCTCTTTTTTTTTATTTTTTGTATAGTCGATCTCTAAAGCGGGATTTTCTAAAAGTTCTTTGTTTATTTTCTCAAGCAAATCGATAGACGAAAGCTGCATAATTTCAAGAGATTGCAGCATCTCGGGAGATAACGATAGTTTTTGACTTAACTGCGTCTCGATTTTTTGATACAAATTCACCTTTTCACCTTAGAAATATTGTCTATCCATTCTAAAATATTTTTAGAAAAAAAGGAAATATTTTTTAAATTTACTTACAAAAAACAAAAAAAACAACTATTTTAACTTTTTTTTGACGTCGCTGAAAATAATCAATTATAAAGTAAAACTCTATAAATATCAATAGAATGTTGCAACTATATGCGTCCCGTCGGTTTTTTGGGGATTTGCCGGCGTCCCATATGTGTCAATTTATTTTTTGACACATATGTGTCATTTTTTTATCGAGGAGCGGCGCGGCGCGTATAGCTCCATATGCGTCGAATTTCTATCGGGAAGCGGCGCGGCGGCTACAAGACCCATATGTGTCAATCTCCAAAAAAAACCGATGGGCGCATCTTCTTGTAATTAACGACAAATTATTATTGAAAAATTTACGCAATTTTATTATCTTTTGGTTATGAGCAATAAAAATTTGGTAGACTTAATCAGAACGAGGTCTGTATATTATCTTGAAAAAAAACCCAGAGACGAGAGGGTTCTTGAAGCGATGTCGAGAGTCGATAGAAAAGATTTCTTGCCGGAACTATCCAAGAATTTTGCCTATAAAGACTCCCCTATTCCTATTGGATTTAATCAGACGTGTTCGCAACCGAGCATGGTAGCTTTTTATATGGATATTTTAAATATCAAACCGGGCAATAAAATTCTTGAGATCGGCTCCGGATGCGGCTACGCAAGCGCCGTCGCCTCGTTATTATGCAGACCCGGAGGAGAGGTGTATGCCGTCGAAATTGTTAAAGAACTTGCCGAATTGTCGCGAACAAATCTCAGCCCTTATATGGAGAATATCGCTATCTTTGAAAAAGACGGTTCGGTAGGACTAAAAAAACATTCCCCTTATGATAGAATATTTTTATCGGCGGGAGTTAATTTATCCAGATTTAACGAAAATATTTTACTGGAGCAACTAAACGTCGACGGAATACTCGTTTATCCCGAATGTTACGGCAACTTATTCAAAATTACTAAGAGGAAAGAAAGATTAGAAAAAGAAACATTTTACGGAGTGAGCTTCGTTCCGTTAAAAGGCGAAAACGCCTGATACCATTACAAAAAAACAAGGGGACTTCGTAGTCCCCTTGTTTCATTTAATCAAAATTATTGAATTTTTACGCCAAGGCTTTCAACCGTTTCATAAGTTAATCCGCCGATAGCCAAGTTTTTATCCGTTTGATATTTCTCAATAGCGGCAAGAGTTTCTGCCGATAATTTTCCGTCGATAGCTCCGGGATTATACCCTTTTGCTTTTAAAGCGTTTTGTACTTCTTTAATTTTTGCTTCCGACGAATTAGCTTCGCATAATACTCGTCTCCAATCGATAAAACCTTCAGATATTTTTACTTTTTTAGAGATGGTTTTGTATTCCTCAGGAATAACAACTACTTTGTAAGATCCGTGTTGTTTAGCTCTGCTAACTTTAACGGTTTGATATTCGGCCGGAATTACCTCCTCTTTTGCTTCCGGAGGTTTAACCATAATCTTTTTCTCTAAAGTAACATATTCCGCCGGCTCTTCAACTCTACATAAAGTTTCGGCTCCCGACTCGTCTTTTATTAGTTTCCAGATAGTCTGAGCTTCTTTTACGAGAACTTTTACCTGTTCGGTCTTATATTCTGCCGGCACCTCGACAATTTTAACAGACGCCTCTTTTATAAGAATCTTCTCTTCAACTTCTTCATAAACGGGATCTACAATCTCTAATTTCTCGGATCTTTCCGCTACAATAATTTGTTCGGTTACTTCCTGATATTTCGGCGGAATATATACCTTTACGTAACACTCGCCCGGTTGAACGTTATAAGGAACTTGTCCATAATCTTTTAAAGCCGGTCCGCTAAAAACGTGTATCGCGGCGTCCTTTTTGCCATAGTCGTAAAACAGAGCCGCTTCGTCGGAACCGTCGCCGTTAAAATCCCCCATAACTTCTCTATCCTGAACAGACGAAAGATTATAATTGCCTTTACCTGAATTCCACGCTCTATTAAGAGTAAAAGCGGTTCCGTCGGATAAAAATGCATGAAGTTCGGCCGTACTGGATAAATAGTCGTAAAACGCTACCACGTCGTCGAATCCGTCCCCGTTTATGTCGCCGGCTTCTAAACGATCGCCTAAACTCAAAGCCGTATAACCGGAGTCGGTTCCCCACCACTCTTTACTTTCAAAAGCCGTTCCGTTTGAAATGAAAGCGTGAATTTTAGCTTTGTTCAAACCGTAGTCATATAACGCCGCCAAATCATCCTTACCGTCGTTATTGAAATCGCCAGCGACAAATCTGTTGCCGACGTTATCCAAGTCGTAATTTCCTTCGCCTGAATCCGACCACGGACTCATAGTAAAAGAAGAACCGGTTGATAGAAATACGTGTATCTTGGTCTGTTTATTAGGATATGCGTAAGCTACCGCTAAATCGTCCTTACCGTCGCCGTTAAAATCTCCCGCGACAAATCTATTTTTGACGGACGCAACGTCAAATTCGTTTTCTTTAGATTCGTACCAAGTCGCCATAGTAAAAGACGAACCGTTTGATAGAAACACGTGAATGCTCGCTTTCTTTGAACCATAGTCGTATAAGGTCGCTATGTCGTCTTTACCGTCGCCGTTAAAATCTCCAGCCGCAATCCTTCCCGCTACTTTAGAGGGATCGTAATTCCCCTTACCCGAATCGTACCATGAAGATTCTTGAGTAAACTTAGAACCTTCCGATTTGAAAACATGAATTTGGGTCTGTAAAAACAAATAATCATACATAACGGCGGTATCTTCAAGTTTATCGCCGTCAAAATCCCCGGCTACCACTCTGCCGCCGACTCTTGACAATTCGTAATTACCCTCTCCTGATCTCCACCAATCTTTCATCGTATAATCTTCGGCGCATAATAAAATAACGCTTAAAGATAATACCCCCGCAATTAATAGTATTTTTTTCATACTATCTCCTCCTATAAAAAATTATTATAACAGTTATATTAAAAATATGCCGTCATGTCAAGAATTTAATTATCCATCTTTTAACCCGCCGGTTTTTTGGAAATTCGACGCATTATGGAACAACTTTTTTTTTAATTAGTAAATTTATTCGTCTCAATCCAACGCATATGCGTCGAATTTTTCAAAACAGTCGACGCGCGCCTCAACGCGGCGCATATGCGTCGAATTTTATTCTTGACGCCATATGTGTCATTTTATAGCAAGGAGCGGCGCGGCGGTATGTAGCCCATATGTGTCAATTTGTTTTTGACACATATGGGCTTTTTTATTTATTAGGGCGCATCGCATATGTGTCATTTTTTTTCTCCCCAAAAAACCAACGAGGTAGATAACAATAAAATTTTATTGTTGATTTTTAAAATTTATTGATTTATAATCAGTTTTAGTTATCTTTACTAATAAAGTTAGACTGCGGGGTAAAAAAATATTTATAATTTTACCGTACATTTTTTTAATCGACTAAGGAGGATATATATGGATGAAAAATTAAAAGAGAAATTGGAAGACGCTTTGAAAAGCGGAAAAGCGACTATAGCCGATATTGGCGAGATTGTTAAAAACATTACAAGAGAGGTCGTCGCCAAATCTAAAGCGGAAGGGGCGGATTTGAAGAAGACCGTCGGCGAATTGTTTAAAGAGATAATAAATATGTTAGGCGAAGTCGGGAAAGGTTCTTTTGAATTTTTAAAAGCCGCTGGCGCCGGCTTTATGGAGGGACTTAAAGAGTCCGGAAAGGAGGAAAACAATCTTATAAAACATGCCGGTCAGTCGATTTTAAACGGATTAAAGTCTCTTGGAGGCGCGGGGTTGTATGTAACTAGAGAAACCGCAAAAAATCTTAAAGAAACGGCCGATTCGATGATACAAAAAGCTAAAGAAAAGAAGATCGAAAAAAAACAGAATAAAGAATCGGGCGTTCCTCAAGACGACGAGGCTGATAGAAAAATCTAGAGCGGATTATCGGATTATTTAATGGAAACAAACGAACCCGCTTCCGTCGTCGATAGGGACGAAAAGTTTAAGAGAGATTACGACGCTATTGAGCGTTATTTTTCTCGAAAGAAAGATATTTTGTCGAATTTTAACGCCGTTTCTGCGGAAGAGATAGTGGCTAATTCTCCAAAGTACTACTCGATTATCAGAATTATAGAACAGATAAACGGCTTTATTAATAAAGACTCTAATTGGCTAAAAAATTTTATTGACAAAAACAGAATACCGTTTGACTGGGGACTTTATGAAAAATGGAAATCGGGCGTAGATTTTTTTAAAATTTCGTACGACGATACTTATTCTCCTTCAAAATGGATCGCCGCGACGTTAGACAAGTTAATAGAGCTTTTAAAAGAGCTTCAACTTTTATTATATGTAGAGAGATACGTAGACGAAGAGGATTTTAAGAGATTTTTAAAAAAACATCCCGATATCAGCTATAAAATTCGGGCTAACTATATGGTTAAGTCCGCGCCTTCAGAAAATATTGAATTGTTATTTAAAGTAATCGATTTTTTATTAAAAACGACTTTTGAAAACGACGTATTGTCAAAATATGTGATTGATACCAAGGTTTGTATGAACGCTTATCGTTTTATAGACGAATCGGGCGTATTTGAGTTGCTAAAAAGAAAAGAGTTTTATCTCAAATATAGACTGCAGTACCTTAAATTGGTTTCTGAGAATAACAGGACAAAAATTCCATGCGAATCTGACATTATCTCCGTCGGCGAAAGTTTTTTAGAAAATTATCAGGATTTGATTTATTGCTATAAAGAATACAAAGGGAGACTTTTGGATAAGTATAAAAAAATAAAAAACAAACTTATTTCTTGACAAAAAACTAATATATTTTTATTCTTATTTATATTATTTAAGGAGACCTGTATGTCGCAAAATAGAATCTTTACGCTCAAAGGGAGTAAATCTCCCAACAAATGGATTAATATTCTATACAATATACCCGAAGCTTTGACTCCGTTGGTAAATCCCGAAACAAGCGAACCGATACCCTTGGAAATGTTGTATAAGATATTTGCCAAAGAACTTATCGATCAAGAAGTTAATACAAAAGACGAATTTATCAAAATACCCGACGAAGTTAGAGATATTTACTCGCTTTATAGGCCGACGCCTCTCATTCGGGCTACTTTCTTGGAAAAGGCGTTGGATACGCCAGCCAAAATATATTACAAATGGGAAGGGGTAAGTCCGTCCGGAAGTCATAAGCCAAATACGGCTATTCCTCAAGCGTATTACAACAAAAAAGAGGGGATATTAAAGTTGACGACCGAGACCGGAGCGGGACAGTGGGGATCGGCGCTAAGTTTTGCTTGCAATCAGATAGGGATCGAGTGTCTGGTGTTTATGGTTAGAGCCAGTTACGAGCAGAAACCGTATAGAAAACTTATGATGCAAACATACGGCGGTAAGGTTATACCGAGTCCGTCGGATCAAACTAAAATCGGAAGAGAATTATTAAAAGACAAAAACAATTATAAAGGCTCTCTAGGAATGGCTATTAGCGAGGCGGTAGAGTTGGCTATGGAGAGAGACGATACTCACTATACTCTCGGATCGGTTTTAAATCACGTTCTTTTGCATCAGACTATCGTTGGAGAAGAATCAAGATTAGTTATGGAAGAAATAGGGGATTATCCCGATATAGTTATAGGTTGCGTAGGCGGCGGAAGTAATTTTGGAGGAATGATAATTCCTTTCATGAAAGAAAATTTGACGAAAGGTAGAAAAACAAGATTCATAGCGGTTGAGCCTAAAGCGTGTCCAACCTTAACTAAAGGTAAATACGCATGGGACTACGGCGATACCGGTAAATTAATACCGCCGGCTCTAATGTACACTCTTGGGCATTCGTTCGTTCCGCCTCCGGTTCACGCCGGCGGGTTGAGGTATCATGGAGCGTCTCCGTTATTGAGCTATATGCGTCATAAGGGTATGGTTGAATCGGTCGGACTTTTTCAGAACGAAGTTTTTGAGAAAGCCGTACTTTTTGCTAAAACGGAGAGTCTCATAGTAGCGCCGGAGTCTGCTCACGCCGTAACAGTGGCGATAAACGAAGCTCTCAAATGCAAGGAGACGAAGGAAGAGAAAACTATACTTTTTAATTGTTCCGGACACGGACATTTTGATATGGCGGCGTACGAGCAATTTTTTAACGGCGCTCTGGAAGATTACGATTATCCGAAGGAAAATATTGAGGAAGCGTTAAAAGATCTTCCAAAAATCAACTTTCCGCCAAAAAAATAAATTTGTCTCAGATTAATAAAAAATAACCTCGTCTCGCGGCGAGGTTATTTTTTATTCCCAAAAAACTGACGGATTACACTTTTTACTTATATTTCTTTGAAAAATTTTAAATTACGATATATAATGTATTGTAGAATATCTATTATCCGCGGCGTTTGTTAACCGCGGGAGTCGATATTTTTATAAAGATATTATAAAATCTTGGAGCGATATTTATGCAAGACGCCTCGATTAAGAAAGTATGCGATTTAGCGGTTTTGTCGTTGAAAAAAGCATATTCTTATTTGAAGCAGCCGATTATCAAAAATAGAGAATACCCCGACGCCGAAGAGAGCTTCTTTGAGTATTTAGAATATTGCGAAATCGAACAGGCGTTGGACGCTTTAGAAGCGCTTGGCGAAGCGAACGAAGCCCCGAATGAATTCTGGCTAAATTTACTCGAATCGGCTAAAGAAATGAAGTTTGAGCGGCATATAGAATATATTAATTCTCAAATCAAAATTTAGCGGCTGTTTTCTATCAAAAAAACGTAAACAGAACTCGTTATATTCAAAACGGGAATTCCCGTTTTGAATATACTAATGCGCTCATATTTTATCTATAATCAGATCGTTTTTATCGATTATCGCTCTTTTTAAGAACTTAAGAGAGAGTAGCGCCGATATAGAGGTCGAGCTAAATATCGCTATCATTATTATGATCTGATATTTTATAGCCACCGTCGGTTCGGAGCCGCCTAATATTTGTCCGGTCATCATACCCGGAAGCGATACCAATCCCAAAGTCGCCATATTTGATATTGTGGGTATCAAAGCGGCTCTATACGCCTCTTTGCAAAAACGGGCGCTACCTTCGTCAGAGTTGGCGCCCATCGATATATAAGAGTAGTATTCTTTTTTATTCTTCGTCAGGGCGCTATAAAATCTTTCTAGCGCAAGCGATATGCCGTTCATACTATTTCCGAGAATCATGCCGCCCAAAGGGATAAGATGTTTAGCATCGTATAAGGGAGTCGGTCGTATAACGACAATTATTAAAAAAGCCAAAATCGACGTTACGGAAATAGTTATCGAAATAAAGATAAAAAACGGCATTTTTTTTATTTTTATTTTGGTTTTTTTTAGTATATTAAAATCGGCGACTCCGATCATAAATATAAACCATATAGAAGTCAGCCATAAATAGTTCCATTTGAAAAGATACTGCAATACTATGCCGACTAACGCCAATTGGACGGTCATTCGCGCGACCGAAACGGCTATCTCTCGCGTAATATTTATCTTATAAATTAGCGAGAGAGTTATCGGGATAGCCAGCGTCAAAAAACCGATAAGCATAAAAGGTAATTTTATATCCGTAGCGCCGTTCATTATTTATCTCAATCTCTCTATTTTTCCGTTTCTTATCTCGATAACTCCGGAGCAGTTTTTTGTCCACTCCTTTGAGTGAGAAACGCTAATTATTGTTTCAATAGGTTTTTTTTTCAAAATATTTTCGATAATTATATCGATAGTCTCTCCGTCCAAAGCCGAAGTCGGCTCGTCTAGCAGTAGTACTTCGGGTTGCAAAAGAACCGCTCTGATTATGGCTATCCGTTGCTTCTCGCCGCCGGATAATGTGTCGATTTTCCTATCAAAAGTTATATTATCAATCTTGTAATCTTTAAACGACTCCAAAGTCGCCCGCTCGTCGAACTTTTTATCTTTATGAACGTTAAAATTAAACGGCATATATAGCGCGTCTAATACCGTCCCAGATCCGAGAAACGGCTCCTGATCAACCGGGATTATTTTACTTCTGAGTTGAGAAAGATTTTTCCACGGATACGAAACCCCTTTATATCTGACGATCCCTTTATTAGGCGCGACTAAAGAGTTAAATAACTTCAAAAAAGTAGATTTGCCGGAACCGGAAGGTCCGACTACGGCTAAGGTTTCGCCGGATCGCGCCGAGATATGATCAAAAGCGAGTACTTGTTTGTTCTCTATGCGTACTTCGATATTTTCCATATCGAATAAAACGTTGTCGTCAAATTTCAATTACCGCCGCTCCGTACGTTAAGCCCCCTCCGAACGCGGTAACGCCCAAAATATCGCCCGTTTTCAGTTTTTTCTCTTTTATCGCTTCGTCTAGAGCTACGGGGATAGTCGCGGCGGAAGTGTTTCCGGTTTTATGAAGATTAACGTAAACTTGTTCCTCCTTTAACTTCGCGAACTCCCTTACCATCTCGATGATTCTCAAATTCGCCTGATGCGGTATGATCATATCGAGATCTTCCAGTTTTTTACCGGCTTTATCTAATGCTAAGCCAAGCGACGACGTCATTCTTTGTACGGCGGTTTTGAATATCGCTTTACCGTCCATATACAGATAGAGCTTGGCATAGTCGAAAGGACCCATTTTATTATACGGAAGTCGGGAGCCGCCCCCTTCGCGTTTCAGCAGTTCTCTTTTAGAGCCGTCCGAACCCGCATAAGACCCAAGAATTCCTTGCGACGTATCCGACGAGGTAAGAACGACCGCTCCGGCGGCGTCGCCAAACAAAACGCAGGTATTTCTGTCGGTATAGTCCGTTATGCTTGATAATTTTTCGGAAGCTACAAGTAATATATTTTTTGCCTGCTCGGTCGCAATCAAGCTGTTAGCCAAATGAAGACCGTAGATGAAACCGGTACATGCCGCCGAAAAATCCAGAGCCATACAATTTTGCGTTTGCAACTTATCCTGTAATATGCAAGCGCCGTTTGGAAAATTCATATCCGGCGTAACGGTAGCAAATAATATGCAATCAATATCGTCCGACGATACGCCGGAACTGTCTATCGCTCTTTCGGCGGCTATCAACGCCATATCGGTAGTCGATTCGTTATCGTCGGCAATATGCCGCTCCTTTATTCCGGTCCGCGTCGTAATCCACTCGTCGCTGGTATCGACAATTTTCTCAAAATCTTTGTTTGTTAGGATTTTTTTTGGCAAATAAGACCCGGTTCCGGCGATTCGCGCTCTCAACAAATAACGCCCCCAATTTTTTTATAATTAATATAATTTTATTTATAAAAAAAGTCTATATATTAATATAAAAAATTTTGTAATTCGTCGGTTTTTTGGGGAGGGAAAATAAATTGACACATATGGAGCTATATGTCGCGCCGCTCCTCGACGAATAAATTGACACATATGGGACGCCGGCAAATCCCCAAAAAACCGACGGGGCGCGTTTGTTTCATATAGTTTTTTTGGGTTTAGTAATAAACTCGGCGATATACGATATAATATAGCTACCGATAAAAAGAGAAACGAGCAGAGTTAGGAATTGATATTTTCCCAACGAGTTAAATCCCGACGTTTGCGTCAGTATAGCCAATATTGCCAGATGATAAAAATAATTTATAAAGGCGTATTTTCCGGGAATAAATATTTTTTTTGGAAGATATTTCTTAAAAAAGGGCTCCATAAAATATAGCGAGCCTATCAAAAAAAAAGTCGATCCTAACGCGGCAAAAAACGAATTTGTTCTAAAATTCCATATTAAAGCCTGAAAATCGGAATATTCGCGACCGCCATAAAACAACGAACTAAAAAGATATTTCTCGGAAAATATTCTTTCAACCGTATATCTCCCGAATTCAGTAAAAAACACCTTTAGAAAGCCGTGTTTGAATGAAAATGCAAGATGGATAACGACGCCTACAAGCGCCGCGCAAAGGTAAAACGCCTTCTCAAGTTTGGATTTTTCTTCAATGCGATCGGCGAAAAGACCGAAAGTAATACCGATAAATCCAAATAGAATAGTGGGAAATATCGGTTCGTATCCGTAATTAAACGGAACAAAGTATGTCTCTTTAAGATCAAAATAAACGTAGACAATTGTCGCGCTTATTGTGAAAATTGTAAAGAATATCCTTCTATGTGGAATAAATAAAAATACGGACGATATTATTATGAATATTCCGATAGTATTGAGGATTCCCGACGTTAAAAATATATCCGGAGTCTGAAATCCGTTTTCAATAAAAAAAAGAACCGACGACGCGGCGCATAAAACTACTCCTCGTTTAATGAGATGAGTAAAATTATGCAAATTATACGAAGAAACGCCGTTTTTTTTTAGCGACAAAACTATCGAGTATCCGGCAAGAAACAAAAACAGGGCGGAACAAAACGGAACAATTTCGTTCAAAAAAAATATAACTCCGGCGTTTTCGCTTTGCTTTAATACGGTCAATACCCCGTGTTGAAAAAACATATAGAAGAGAGCTATTTCGCGCGCAAAATCGACATATTTTTTTCTCATAACGTATATTACGAAATATTTTTCATTTTGTCTTTACTTTTTAAATATAAAAGCATAATATTAATTATGGAAAACGACGAATTAGATCTAATTTACAAGATAAAAAGAAAAAAGGAACAGTCAAACTTATTTAGAGGCAATATTCGCTTATCGGATATTCACAACAAAGTTATCGACAATCTTCGTTCGCATTCTACTATTCAGTCCGATAACAATAAAAACTCTACCGACCGATATTCTTCCGATAATAAAGGAAATCTTATGGAAATTAAAGCGCAACGGGTAATAGCGGCGGATAAAATATTCAGAGAAGCTCTCCAAGAACTTGCCGTATCTCTAATGGATTTGGGAGATAAAGATATTGGAGTGAAACTTATAGGCGAACATATTATGATGTTAAACGACGTTTTTAAAGAGTTTGAATAGTCGGGGCGCATTTTGGCTAGAATAATGTCTATAGATTACGGAGACGCCAGAGTCGGAATAGCTCTTACGGATCCTTTGCAGATAATCGCTTCGGGTTTTAAGACAATCCCGAATAATATCGAATTATACAGAGAGATCTATGATATTTATGTAGAAAAAGAGGTCGAATCAATCGTTATAGGCGTACCTTACGCCGAGCGATCTGAAATAGGATTTGCCGCAAAAAAAGTCGTTAACTTTACGTTAAATCTATTCGATTTTTTTAAGAAGAACGGTATCGATCCTATATTTTTTGAGATGGACGAAAGATATTCGACAAGTTCCGCTCAGTCCAGTATGAAAGAGATAAAAGTAAAGAACAAAAGAAAAAAAGAGATAGTCGATCAAATTGCGGCGGCGAATATTCTAAAAGATTATTTATCTCAAAAAAAGAAATATTTGATCGATATAGAGAAATTCAGAAAAATCAATGAAGAACGGCTAAAATAGTACGCATTATAAATTTTTTGGGGAGAGAGAAATTGACGCATATGAATTTAAAGTATATAGAACCAAACGAACTTTTATTGGATTCTTTTAAATTAGGAAAAAAAATATACGAAAGCGGCTTTATACCGACAAGGGCTATAAGTTTATGGCGCGGCGGAACGCCTATCGGTTTAGGAGTGGGAGAATATTTCAGACTTAAAGGGCGCTTGATCAATCATACTACTGTAGCGACGGCAAGCTACTCGGGGATTAATGCTTCAAGCGAGGTGATAATTAAGGGACTCGAACATTTAATTGAAGTTGTAGCGTCGGAGGATAATTTATTGATTATCGACGATATTTACGACTCCGGCTCGACCGTTAACGCTATTATTGAGACTATTAAAAAGTCCGCCAGAATGAATACGCCGGGAAATATTGTCGTAGGTTGCATTCATTATAAAAAACGTAAAAGAAATTTTGAGCATAACGTCGTTTATATTGAGGAAATCGACGATAACGTATGGCTAAGTTATCCGCACGAAATATCGGATCTAGTCGATCCAAAAGATAAAGACGATAAAAATATTTACAATAAATCGCCTGAAATTCACTCTATCGTAACGCAAAATAATATATATGAAACGGAGAATATCTCTATCAATTCCAACTATTTTTACTGCTCGCTAGAGTCGATACTTATAGATTCTTTAAAATTAGCGTCAAATATATATCATAGCGGCTATAGACCGGATTTTCTTATCGCGCTTTGGCCGGGGGGGATTTCTAGCGGAATTTCAATACACGAGTTTTTTAAGTACAAAGAGAAAAAAGGGGAAGCCGGTTTTAAAGCCCCGGATCATATATCGATTAACACAAGTTTATCCGATTTTTCATACAAATCAAATATTATCGGGATTAAGTACCTTGAGGACAATATCAACTTCGACGACAAAATATTAATTGTTAATACCGAATTTGCTTCAGGCAGGCTGGTTAATCAAACTATAGATAAATTGAAAGAAATTTTAAAGCGAAATATAACTCTTGAAAATATAAAAGTCGCTTCCATATACTACTACCCAAACGAGGACGCGACTCGCGCGACGAATCCGACTTTTAACTCGCCGCACTACTTCCTAAAAAAGACAAACGCTACGGCTATATTCCCTCAGCAGATACACAGATTGCTCAATCCCGAAAGAGAGTTAGAAACGCTGTTTCCCCAGCTGAAAAAAATTATTTACGGTTAACTCGACTACTTCGCATAAAATAAAGAATTATTTAGTATTTATACCTTGATAAATTTTCAATTCTTTCAATCGTTTGTCGATACCGTTCAATACGGATATTTTTTCTCTCGACCATTTTGGCTCTATTAAACTCTCTTCGGAAGCGTCCGCCATAATTCTATGAATTACTATACTTTCGTCGAGCGCTCCTATGGCTTTGACGACCAGATCTGAGTAGTAATCTTTTGACACATATGCGAATTTTCCACCCAGATAGAGCCGCTCCATCTTTGTCCCTTTTAAAATAAGAAGTTGATGAATTTTTATACCAAAAGGTTTTTTATCCGAGATATAGGCAATTGATTTCATCATGCTATCTTCGGATTCTCCGGGAAGTCCGAATATAATGTGCGGAACTGTTTTGATATTTCTTATTTTTAGATTGTTTAACGCGTCGTCGAATGTTTTAAGATCATACCCTCTATTTATTTTCCGCCCTATATCGTCGTTAGCAGTTTGAAGCCCTAATTCTATCCACAAGAAAGTTTTTTCGTTATAATACGATAGAACGTCCAAAATCTCTGAAGATAAGCAATCCGGGCGGGTGGCTATAGCCAGACCTACGACCCCTTTATACGACAACGCTTCGTCGTATTTGGCTTTGAGAATATCGATCGGCGCGTAGGTTCCGCTAAACGCTTGAAAATACGCGATATACTCGTTTATATTCCATTTTGGTTTAATTATCGGAATAGTATCTTTGATTTGGCGGGTTATTGACGAGACGTTTTTGGAACAGAAATCCCCGGAACCTCTCGGCGAACAGAAAGAGCATCCGTCGTAACTTATAGTTCCGTCTCTATTTGGACAACTAAAGCCGCCGTCGATATTTATTTTTCCGACTTTTTTGCCGAAATTTTGCTTGAGAAAGAAATCGAGCGCATAATATCGCTTGTTACCCCAGAATTTCATCCGAGACATAACGCGAGCCTTTTGTTAGTACGTTTCTTTTCCATCTGCCCGACAAGTAATACAAATAGTCCAAACCGGTTCCTATTAACCATGCGATAGGTATGCCCCACCAAATGCCGGCCGTTCCAATTTTCATGGACAAAAAGGCGGATATAGGAATCCTTACTATCCATAAAGATAATAGAGTAATAAACATCGGTATCAGCGTATCCCCGGCGCCTCGCAATATGCCGTTAAATACAAACATTAATGAAAAAACTAAATAAAACGGACTTACTATATGAAGATATTGCATACCGACAGATACGACTTCGGAGTCTTTATTGAAAACAGTAATTAATTCTTTGCTGAAAACGACAAACGCAATAGAAATCGTTATAGCTATAGCGCTTGAAAATGCGATCGTCGATTTTACCCCTCTTTTTACTCTGTCGAGTTTGTTCGCTCCTAAATTTTGAGCGACAAAAGTAGAGATTGCCATGCTAAAATTCATCGCAGGCATTAGCGCAAACGAATCAAGTCTCCCCGCGGCGGTATATGCGGCGATAGTCGTAGTTCCAAATGAATTCACTATTCTTGATAACGCTATCATTCCAAGCGATACTAAGATTTGCTGTACGGCGGTCGGAAAACCTATGCGAATACTTTTTAAAAATATAGCGAAATCAAATTTCATTTTAACAAATCTTAATCTTAAAACTTCATGATTTGAAAGTTCCATATAGATCAGCCCTAAGATAAACGATACGCCTTGAGATATTATGGTAGCCCAGGCGACCCCCGATACCCCCATTTTGAAATAAGTAACAAACAATATGTCTAGAACAACATTTAATATAGAAGAAAAAATTAAAAAAAACAGCGGGGTTAACGAGTCCCCTAAACCGCGAAGTATGGCGCCGATCGTATTGTATCCGACCGAAAAGACCGTTCCGTAAAATATAACATCGATATATTTTTTTGCTTCGACGATTATTTCATCGGGGGTTTTTAGCAATAAAAGTATATTTTTACTAAAGATTAACCCAAGAATAGTTACGGGAATCGAAATTACAAATAAAGATATTAGAGTCGTATCAATCGTAGTTTTGACCTCTTCTATTTTCTTTGCTCCGAAAAAGTTGCCTATTACTACGGTAAACCCCATGGACAATCCCATTATAATCGCTATCATAAAGAAAATTACAGGAAAACACGCCCCGACCGACGCTAACGCCTCTTTTCCGACAAATCTACCGACAATTATACTATCCGTCATATTGTACATTTGCTGAAATACGTTTCCAATTAACATAGGAAGTGAAAATATTAATATATGTTTAGCTTCAGACCCTACGGTCATATCTTTCATAACGGCTCCGTCGGTACTATAACATTTTTAGCTTAAAATTGATAGGATTTTTTTTGTTTGAAAATTTAGTTAGCGGCATATTAGTATATTCAAAACGGGAATTCCCGTTTTGAATATACTATACAAACACAAACCCGGCGAGTCTTAAGTCAAAAATTAAAAATATCTGTTTCATATGTGTCAATTTTATTCCCAAGAATTCTATGCCCCATATACGTCAACTTTTCATCGAGGAGCGCCGCGTCGCATATGTGTCAATTTTTTCCCCCGCCAAAAATGCTCCTCCGTTTGACGAGTCTATGAGATTTATAAATTATTTAAGAAATTTTATAAAATAAATTATTAATATTTACTTTATCCTGCGCATCGAATATACTTAATGAACGTAATTATAAATTGATAAGGAATTATTTTTTACCGCAATATTCCTTATTGAGACTTATAGCCGTTAAGGAGCTCTTATGAATGAAATTAGAACCGATTTTTCAATTAAATCTGTAACTATTTCTCCCGCGTTGTGCCGGATAAGCAGATTTGCAACGATTAAATTATTAAAAGGGAGTAACAATTTGATAATTAGTAATCTTCCCGGATATTTAACCGAGGATTCTATAAGAATAGAGCTGCCGGCAAACTCAAAAGCAAAAATTGAGAATATTTTTAGCGAGGAGAGACCGATCGAGAGTAGCGGCGAGAATCGATATTCGGAAATTAAGAAAGAGACGGACTCGCTTGTAAAAATAAAGCGCTCGTTGGAATCAGAGTATTATAATTTAGCAAACGAGGTTAATCTTTTTATAAACAAGGTTAAGTTTAGGGACTATTTCAACGAGGAGCTTAAGCCGGTAATTAATTCGAAATCGTGGGAAAGTTTTTTATTGTTATTTAAAAACAGATTAACTCAAAATAGAGAGAAAACAAGAGATATTATATTTAAATTGATCGATAATGAGGAAAAAATCAGATCGGCGGCGGACAAACTCAATAAATACGCTTCGCAAGCAAATAAAAAGGAGAAACTTATCTCGATAATCCTCGACTCTGCCGCCGACTCTGAAGAGGAGATCGAGCTTCATTATTTACAGGATAAGGCGGGGTGGTATCCGTCCTATACTTTAAGAGCCGATTTGAGCGCTAGAAATATAGAAATATCGATGTTTGCCATGATAAAACAACTAACGGGCGAGAACTGGAAAAATATTGAGATTTTACTTTCGACGGCTAATCCGTTATCAAACTGTTCGATCCCGGATATCAAATCAAAAATAATAAAAGAGAAGAGCGCTGAAATAATCGAAACGCCTTCTCCCGGAATGATTTCTTCAATCGGGGAAATGGACGATTTTGCCGCGTCATATAGCGACGAAGAAATTTACCCCGTCGAAAAAAAAATCTCGCTTAAATCCAAGACGGCTAAGTTGACAAAAGGCGGCATGTTTCGTTCCGTTTCTATGCCGAGGTCTAAAGTTAATTTTGAAGAAAAAGTTAAATTTGAAAAACCTCTCGCTTCGTTGAGACCTCCTACGGGCGTCGTCGGCGGAATGCCTTCGCAGTTATCGCAGATTTCCGATCAAAAACAAGAGCTTTCTCGTTACGATAAAAACATACCGGAAGAACCCGAGCCAGTTGAAATAAATAAAGTTTTCTCGATAGATAGTTTGTCGCAAAGTTATAAAGAATATTATAATTATAATTACTCCGATTTTATGCCCGAGAGGCGGATCGATTCGACGCCGCAAATCAGGGTAAACGCCCATTTTCTAAACGGAACGCCTCCCGATAGATCTCTTGGAGGTTACGATTATAGGTACAGAGTCGCGTCTCTTATAAACGAAATACCGTCGGTCGATATGCCCGTACAGATCGGCGTCGATATCAAGAATCTTGACCTAGATATAGTATATACGTCCGTTCCGATAGAAAAGGAGAACGTTTATCTGAAAGGGAAATTTACAAATAACGGCGAGTCTCCGTTTCCGGCCGGACCGGCTCAAGTTTTTGTCGATAATCAATTCCTTGGAAATATTATGTTGCCGACGCTGGGTAATAATCAATCTGCGCAAATTTCTCTCGGAATAGAAAGGGATATCAAAGTTCTAAGAAAAGAGAGATCGAAGCGGAGGAATTCGGGGAAGCTTATCGGAAACGATATAGTTACAGACTATACTATCGAGATAGAGCTGCAGAGTTATAAAGATAAACCGGTAAAAGTTGAAATAATAGACAGAATTCCCATTTCTACTAAAGAAAAAGAGATATATATTATCGACGAAAAGTTTGACGTCAAACCGATAAAAAAAACTAAAAGAAAAATCCTTGTCTGGGAGATTGAGATTCTTCCAAAGGAGAAAAAAGTTATAAAATTCGGATATTCTATAAAACATTCAGAAAATTATAGATTAACCGGCTCGAAGTCAACCGTCGCTTATTACGAATCGGAGGAGTAAAAAATGGCAAATATTCTGATCAATAAAGAGGATTTTAAATTTGAAATAAACAGTTCGGTAAAAAGCGTTACTATTTTTTCAGATAGAGCGGAAGTTACCAGAACTATGAAAGCTAATATTAAAAAAGGGGTCGATAATATCACATTCTTAAATCTTGGAACAAATATCGATTCAAATACGATAAGAGCGCAGGTTTTTAAAAATAATATAAAAATCGTATCAAATTCGATTGAAAGTAATATTTTATATTTCTTTAAAGAAAAAGAAAACCAAAAAATATTTGAAGAGATAATAACGGAGCTTAAAAATTTTATCAAACTTGAAGACGAAAAATTTGTCTCTTTGTTGGAAAACAGTATAATTTTTGATTTGAGAGATTATATTCAACTTTCTATGAACGAACTTATACTCGATTCAGACAACTCTTTGACAAAACTTAAAGAAGCTTTAACTTTTCTGGAGCAAAAAATCAATGAGAATTCAAATTCAATCATTACGCTAAACGGCTCTCTCGAAGCCTTGAAGGAGAAACTGGATATTTATAAAATGAAACTTGATAAAATAAGAAGTATGGATAAAAGAGTCCAAAATAATATCGTCGTTACGGTCGAATCTCCCGAAGATTGCGAGATCGAAGTCGAGGTAAGTTATACCCTAACCGGAGTAAGCTGGAGATCGACATACGACGCTTCGCTTGATACGAAAAAATCCGTAGTATCGCTATCATATTACGGCGAAGTAGCGCAATCGACCGGCGAAGATTGGATCGATTGCCGGTTTGTTTTATCGACGGCGATTATCGATAGAGAGATAGAAATTCCCAAAATTTACCCTTACGAATTATCGGGATATTCGGAAAAGCGGGATAAGAGTATCAAAGTACAAGAAGAGGTTTATAAAGAGTTGGAAGAGGAAGAACTTGGCGGAAAACCCGAACCGGATTTGGATCAAAATAAAGATATAAGAGTATCGTCCGCGAAAAAGGGGGCGTCTCATTCGTTTGTCGTCGAAAAACCGGCGACTATAATTTCCGACGGGCTATATCATAAACTGCCGATTGTAAATACGGATTTTAAAGCGGAACTTTTTTACGAAACCGTTCCCGAACTTATGGAGTATGTCTACCAAAAAGCAAGCGTAGAAAACTCTCTGCCCATTCCTTTTTTACCCGGAACCGTTATGATATATAGAAGCAAAAGCTATATGGGGCGTTCTCAGCTCAAATATATTGCATGCGGCGAAAAATTTGCGCTCTCTTTCGGCATAGACGACGACGTTAGAATAAAAAGAATCGTCCATATTAACAGATATATCGAACCGTCGAACGTTTTTGCAAAAAAACAGAGAGAGTTCAAATATGTCTACGCTCTAAATAATTTTAAGAAAGACAAAATCTCCGTTAAAATCAAAGAGTCTATCCATAAATCCGAAATTAAAGAGCTCTCGGTAGAAATGAACGACGATACGACCGCCGGATACGAACTCAATAATGAAGGAATATTAACTTGGGACGTTTTATTGGCGCCCGATCCGTTCAAACCGACGGAAGTAGTTCTTCATTATACTATATCGTCGGGTAAAAGTTTTCCGTTGGAGAATATTTAAGGAATGATTCAGATTTTCTTTTGGACTTAGTTTCGGCCTATTTTTTTCAAACAGGTAGATTTTTGAAGTAAAGTTTTTGTAACGTTCAAACGCGCCCCGTCGGTTTTTTGAAATTGACGCATATGCAGCGGGTTGAGACAGCCCCCTGAAATTGACACATATGGTATCAAGGAGAAATTGACGCATATGACGTTAAAAACAAATTGACACATATGGGACAAGTATTTCTTATTCCCCCCAAAAAACAGACGGGCGTTATTGTTATAACGGTCTATTTAATAATATATTTTTCCGCCATATAAGAACTTCTGACGTAAGGTCCGCTTTCGATATGTTTGAATCCTAATTCCAGACCGATATTTTTAATTTTTTCAAAATATTCCGGCGTTAAATACTCGACTACCGGATAGTGTTTAAGAGAAGGTTGAAGATATTGCCCGACGCTTAAAAAAGAACATCCTGCGGATAACAGGTCGTTCATCAATTTGATTACTTCCGGCTCGGTTTCTCCAAGACCTAACATAATACCTGATTTTGTCGGTTTATCCGGATTTATTCTCTTTATTTCTTTTAATAACTCTAAAGATAAGGCGTAGTTCGCGCCTTTTCTAATATCGTACAGACGTTCGACGGTCTCAAGATTGTGCGATATGATATCGGCTTTGGAATGCGCTATCGTTTGTATCGACTCCTTTTTGCCGGCAAAATCGGGAATTAGTATTTCTATCGTCGTATCGGGGTTTTTCATCTTGATAGCGTCTACGGTCGATATAAAATATTTGGCTCCTCCGTCCGGAATATCGTCTCTGGTAGGACTGGTAATCACGGCAAATTTCAATCCCATTCTTTTTATCGCCTCGGCTACCCTCCCCGCTTCGTTATCGTCGGGCGGAGCCGGAATAGCTTTCTCAACGTTACAAAACGAACAACGCCGAGTACAAATCCGTCCGAGAATAAGAAAAGTCGCCTGTTTGTTTTTAAAACATTCCGATATATTGGGACACAACGCCTCTTTACATATAGTATGAAGCGAAAGATCCTCGATAAGGTTATAAATTTTTTTATGCTCGCTAAGTTCGTTTTTCTTCCTCAACCACTCCGGCTTTTTTTTAATATTCAACGTTTTCTCCTCTAAAACTCCATATATCGCTCTCATATTTCTTTTTCCGGACAGAATTCATAAAATCTTTATCAGAATCGGACATAGCATACTCTCTAAAGGAACAGTTTATTGTCTCCAAAAAAGAGTCCTTTAAAATACTCGTCAATTCGTCTATGCTTTTAGTTACTCCAAGCTCGCGCAGAGAGGTAGACTTTAGTTTGATATCGTCGGGAATATTCTTAACATAATTCTTTATAATATCGCAATCAAACTTGATAGGTATAGAACCATGTTGAAATATCGTATGCTTCAATCTTTTTTGAGCGTTGCCGCCTATTTTCTTACCGTTTATAGTAATATCGTACTCTTCCTTCCCTGCAAAACAGAGAGACGTTCGCAAACCGAGCGATTCGCCGAGATCGGAATTTTCTACCGCGTATTTTGGCTGAAACCCCAATTTTGTATAGAAATTTAATAAAAATCGGCAAATCGCGCGATAAGTCTCTTTAACCGACAGGTTTTTATCGATATCCGCGTCGGAACATACCAAACTATAAGTTATCTCTTCCGGCAGATGAAGTATAACCGCGCCGCCGGTAATTCTTCTAACGATCGGTATATTATCCATTTTGCATCTGTCTAAAAACAAAGCGTCTTCGGGGTTCTGAAATCTTCCAAGCGATATAGTAGGTTTATCCCAGCGGTATATTCTAAAAATCGGCGTCCCGTCTTCGGCAAAAATTTTAGCCAGAAGGGTCTCGTCCGTAGCCATATTTTTAAAACCGTTCCGGGGATTATCTATGATTAATTTCCACGATCTTTTCATATCTATATCGCATTGTAAAAAAGATTATAATAAACGCTAAAGACGACTCAATCCAGCCTCAATTGAATTAAGTCGAATAGTATAATCAAGTCTATCAGTTTATTATATTTAATTCAAGTTTATATTCAAAATAATTTAAAAATATTATCAAATATTATTTGACATAAATAAAAATTTTTTATATATTTCTTTCGTATTCCTCTGTAGCTCAGTCGGTAGAGCGGGTGGCTGTTAACCACTAGGTCGGCGGTTCGAGCCCGTCCGGAGGAGAGCAAGACCGTTCGTTTTGAGCGGTCTTTTTTTTATGTATTGGCGCGAGCGCTCGGCGGCGCATATGTGTCATTTTTTTTATCGGTATCATATGCATTAATTTAAACGCCCCTCGATTTCGCGTTTCGATTCTTCGACAGACTCAAAATGGCAAATTGAAGGGAAATCGAGGGATTAAATTTGACACATATGCGGCGCGTTGAGACGGCTCCTTAATTTACAATCAAAACCCAAAATCGTATTGAGTTAGCCCCAGTTCGTTTTTCATCGCAATTATATCTTTCTGGAGTTCTTCGTTTACCGGAACGCCTTTATCTTTTCGTTCAAGCCAAGCGAGATACTCTTTTTCGCCGGCTGTGTATATCCTATCGGAGCCCGGAGCTTTTTGGCTGTTTCTCAACTCGCGTAAGATGTCTCCGGTTATTTTTTTGAAAGAATCAAGAGAAGTAAAAGATTCTATATCTATCGCTATAAAAAAATGCCCCAAGCCGTATGGAACCGGTTTGCCGTTTTCGTCAATTCCGGACAACATTTTTAGAAAATTGCCGGCCTGCAACGCCGACGACAATATCTCTACGACGGTCGCATATCCGTATCCCTTGTATCCGCCGAGTTCTTCGCCGGGACCTCCGAGAGGCGCAAGGGCGGCCGAACCGTCTACAAGGTCTTTCAATATTTGAACGCTATCGGTCTTTGAATTCCCCTCTCTGTCTATAACAAGACCTTTCGGACAATCTTTATTTTCTCTGGCGTAAAGCTCTATCTTACCGCGTTGAGTAATCGAAGTGGCGCAGTCCAATACAAACGGGAATTCTTCGTCGGTAGGCATGCCGAAAGTCAAAGGATTAGTCCCAAGCATATTCTCAACGCCAAAAGTCGGAGCGATTGACGGACGCGCGTTTGTGCCGGTAATCCCTATCATCCCAGCTCTACACGCCATAAGAGCGTAATACCCCGCTATACCGTAATGAGTAGAATTTCTTACAACCGCCATGCCCATACCGAATTTTTTTGCCTTACTAATCGTTATATCCATCGCTTTTTTTGATATAACGTGCCCCATTCCGTCATGACCGTCGATAACCGTCGTAGTAGGTCCGTCCTTTACAATCTCGAAATTTGTAACCGCCTTTTGTATCCCCTTTTTTATTCTGTCGTAATATATCGGTTTTAGCCTATTTATTCCGTGTGAATCTATGCCGCGCTTATCCGAAGTTATTAACACGTCCGCGCAAATCTTCGCCTCGTCTAAGGGGACTCCCAACTTAACAAATACGTCGGTCATAAATTTTTCCATCTTATCAAACGGTATCCAAACTATTTTTTCGCCCATAAAAACTCCTCATCTATTATTACGGATAATCTATCGCGTAGCATGTCCGCATTATTTCATCGCGTCTCTTATATTTTATTTCAACTATATAACATTCTAATTTATTATCTCCAAAGCGTCAAGTCATATTATTTCAAAATTCTCAAATATTAAAAAAAGGCGCCCCGCCGGTTTCTTGGAAAATGACGCATATGCGGCGGGGTTAATCGTAGAAAAAAATTGGACGCATATGATGCCAAAAAATATTGACGCATATGCGTCAATATTTTTAACCGGTAAATTATTTTGGAAATTATAAAAATAAATATTTTACAATCTAATACTTGACAAAACATAATAATAAATTGTAAAATTTAACGTTTCTACAATAGAGCGATTAGTCGACGTTAAAATTATAGTAAGCGATGCTTGGGAGGGCTGTCGTGACTTTAAAAGAAGCCGATAAAATTTTGAGGGAGGCGATAATCCAGTTTAACCGAAGAAACTTTGACGAAGCTAAAGCGGCGTTGTCTCAGGTTCTGGACGTCGATCCTACCAATCCCGAAGCTAATTATTATTTGGGATTGATATACGCTAAAAACGATAATCACAAGAAAGCCGTTATATATCTCAAATCGATAGTCGATATGGACGTTAATTTTCTTTTTACTCAACAGTGCAGGATGATATTGGGTTATATCTATTATAAAAATATGGAGTTTAAGAGAGCCGAGCGCGAATTTCTTGAAGTTATGAAGTCAAACTTGAACATATTGCAGGTAAACGCCGCTTTATCGGCGATTTATTATAAACTTGGCGATAAAGAAAAAGCGATTCAATTCGCCGAAAAAGCGTTTGAGCGCGATCCTTACAATTTAAACGCTAAAAACAGCTACGGATATCTGTTGTGCGAGTACGACTTGGACGTTCCGAAAGGACTGGAGATGTTGCGGGAAGTCGTGAGGGTAAATCCTACAAACGCCGCGTATATCGACTCGCTTGGATGGGCTTATTATAAAAAAGGGGATATAAAAGCAGCTATAGCGAGTTTGAAAAGAGCCTTGTCCATGTCTAACGGGAACGAAGAAATTAAAGAGCATTACGATATTGTATTAGGTAAAAAGTAGGAATAAGGTGAAAAAATTGAAAAATAGAGTATTTTTGATTTTGATTTTATCGTTAAGTTTTTATTTATTCGCCGAAAATGAGATAAACCTTCCCTACGAGTATTCTTTAGATGAATTTCAAAAAGGGATAAGGGCGTATCATAACTGCTTATACGAAATGGCGATCGTTAATTTTACAAAATCGCTTTCGTTTTACAATGACGCCGATCTTTCCAGATACTATCTGGGAGACAGTTACAGAAAAGCGGGGTATGAAAGAAACGCTTTGTTTGAATGGAATTCTTTATTATCAAAAGGGTATAAAGAGAGAGAGTTGAAAAGTAAAATCTCGCATCTTTACAATAAAAGAGGGATGATCGACGAGATTTTTGTCAACAAAGGCTACCTTCTGCGGGAGGATATAAAAGGATATATCGACGAAAAATCCGCTCCGCTTTTTATAAAACCGGCTCAGATAGCGGTAGATAAGAATAATCATTATTATATAACCTCTTTCTTGGATGGAAGAACAATCGAACTTGACTCAAATCTAAACCTTGTCAAAAACAATATATCCTTTACGCATAAAATCGAAAAACCTTACGGAGTCGCGGTAGATAACGAGGGATACGTATACGTTTCCGACTTCAAAAACGACGTTGTAGTCAAGTTCAACCAATTGGGGCTGGTCGAAAAGATTATCGGATTTAAAGGTTCGGGAGAAGGGGGGCTATTGGGACCCAAATATCTGCTTTTTGACGACGAGAATTCGTTATACGTTGCGGATAGCGGCAACAAGAGAGTAAACAAGTACAAATCTAACGGCGATATACTCTTTTCATTTGGTAATAAAAAGGAATCCGACGGCGTTTTGGCCTCTCCAAACGGACTTATGTTTTATAAAAATTCGATTTACGTTTGCGATAGGGATAACGATAGAGTGGTTTGCTACGATAAGAGCGGCAATTATCAATTTTCTTTAGGCGAAGATAAGCTAAAAAAGCCTTACGATATCGCCGTCGATAATTTGGGAAGAATGTTGATACTTTGCGAGAAAAACATTTGGGTTTACGAAGAGGATAACGGGCTTTGGTATGTCGTCGACGCTCTGGGCGACAGACTTGAAAGAGGCGCGTCGATAAAAACGGACGTCAACAATAATATTTTAATTACGGATTACAATAGTTCGCGATTATTTATACTTTCTCAGGATAGGGACAGATATACAAATTTTAGCGTAAATATTGAGAGAGTATTTGCCAACAATTTTCCCGAAGTTCATCTAGCCGTTTCCGTCGAAAAAGACGACTTTACCAACCCCGTTGGGATAAATTGGACAAATTTTACGTTGTACGAAAACGGAAGAATGATACCCGTCGTCGGTTCGTCGTACACGCAAACCAGAGACGAGATTAACGACGTCGTTATAGTTCACGATAAAAATGAAAACATGAAAAAATATACCTCGGATTTTAAGAATATTCTCGATAAGTGGTTTAGAAATAAAAAATCCGGAACTTCGGTCTCTTATATTTCTATTAGAGAGGACGACGCGACGATTGAGAATGAATTAAACTCTACAAGATTATCGGTTTTGGAGTCGCTTGAGAATAGAGATTATTCAAAGAGAACCGATAAAGGATATGGGATAAAAACGGCGATTTATTCGGCAATCGGCAGGTTTTCAAAAAAATCTATTATTTTGGTTACGAACTCAAAAGAGACGGGAAGAGATTTTGAGAAATTCAAATTCGAAGACGCGCTATCTCTTGCTAAAAATAGCGATATAGCGATATATATAGTTTCATTTGAGGAAAATTCTTTATCAAATTTGTATAGATATATGGCGAAAGAGACGGGAGGCGAATATTTGAGAGCCTATCATACAAGCGATATAGAAAAGCTGATTACTAAAATCGAAGAAAGAAAAGGTAAGGAGATAATACTATCTTATAGATCGAGAGCGGTATCAAGATTCGGCGAAGAACCGATCAAGATTTATATGGACGTAGATTTTAACGGAGTAAACGGCTCGGCGGAGTCCGTATATTATCCGCCGAAAATTAGATAAAACGGTAAATTAATTATAAAATATTTTCATTTTTTTTGAATTTTTATTATTTTATAAAAATTGTTTGAAAAAAATCCAAATAAGATTTATCCTTTTATTATACGCTATAAAGCGTAGGAGTTAAATAATGAGTAAAAAATTATCATTTATAGAAGAGGCGGAATTTAAAGGATTCCAGTATAGACCTAACGGTATACTCGGAAACGGTTTTTACGGCAACGGAGTCTATATATCTTTATCGGATATGGAGAAATTTTCAAAATCTTCGAGCCGCCAAGACCAATCTGATAAAGAGGACGAGATTACAATAAATACCGATTACTTTATAAGGTGCGAAAAAAAGGAAGATTATCTAACCAAAGATATTATGGAGCTGTTTCCCGATATAAAAGAGCATCAGTTGCACAATTTTCTAAACAAATATAAAGACGTTTTTTTGTCTCAAAAGTTGTTTACAATGGTTAATAAGAAAAGGATCTTTTCTAAAGAAGCCATCAAATTTATTTATACAAAACTGATAAAAAAAGAGGAGCCTCCGGTAAAAAAAAGAGGCAGGAGGGCGCGCAAACAGTGAAAATTATCGATATTGATAGGTTGAAGATACTTGACTCGCATATTTATTATATCAAAGAGTACGAGGGATCGGCGGTGCTAATTGACAACTTTATGAAAATATGCAGATCGGATATTAAATTTTCAATTGAATACAAGCCGGTCGGCGAAAACGAAATTAAGGTGTCTTTTTTTCAGGATCAATCCAAACTTGATAAACTCCTTCCGAAATTGAAGGAGAAGATTGCAAAATTAGATCAGGACGGAGTTTTGTCTAATCTTCATAAAAATAAATAGTTATGGTGTATTATTCAAATTCTGAGAGCGAAACTTGGGCTATAGGCAAACTTATTTCCGAAAAGATAAAACCGGGCGATAAGATATTGCTGGACGGCGAAATCGGAGCCGGTAAGTCGGTATTAGCTCGCGGTATAGCCGGCGGGCTTGGAGTCGCCGAGCCGATGCCTTCGCCGACCTTTACTTTGGTAAACGAATACGACGCGAAATATAAGATATATCACTTTGATTTTTATAGACTAAAAGATCCCTACGAGTTGTACGAGATAGGATTTGAGGATTACGTCTATTCGCAAGGAGTGTCGCTGATCGAATGGTATAGCAAAGGCGGCGATCTTATTCCTAACGAATCTATATTGGTATCAATAAAAATTGAATCGGATAATAAAAGGAAAATAGAAATAAATTGGACAAGGTAAATCTTTTAGCGTTTGATACGTCCGACGCATATTTGAAACTAGCGGTATATATCGACGGCAAAACCTCAGCTCTATCCGTCGATAACAATTCGAGGCACATCGAGAGTCTTGTCCCAAGCGTTAAAAAAGCGCTTGAGGAGACCGGAGGAAGCGCCGATAAAATTCGAAAAATTTTGGTATGCGTCGGTCCGGGGTCGTTTACGGGTATAAGAATAGGCATATCGACCGCCGAAGCTTTTGGCTATTCGCTAAAAAAGGAAGTTTACGGTTTCTCGGTATTCGACGTTTACAACTATTTATATAAGAACGTTAGCGAAGACGCGATCGCGATCCCGATAATCGATGCGAAGAAAAATAGATTTTATTGCGCCTTTTTAAACGGCCGCTCGAATTATAAAATATTTGATATACCTAAAGAAGAGATAATTAATATTATACTAAAGGATTTTGGAGATAAACGAATAATCTTTGCAGGAAAAGATTTCAAAACTATCGAGGCTTACGTTTCAAGCGCCGGTATAAGATATAATTATAGCCATAAAGAGAGTTATTCTGAGTTTGATATGCTGGACTTTGCTTTTTATTTTTTGAGAGAGGGGGAACTCAAAAAACCGGATCCGATTTATCTGAGAAAAAGCGAAGCGGAGATCGCTCTGTTAAACCGTAATCTTGCGATGAAAAATTAAAAGAGTAAAGTCTAAAATATTAGCTTGAGGCGCCCCGTCGGTTTTTTGGGAAATAAGAAAATACTTGTCCCATATGTGTCAATTTGTTTTTAGCGTCATATGCGTCAATTTCTCCTTAATACCATATGTGTCAATTTTATTTGTCCCATGCGCGTCGAATTTTTCATCAAAGAGCGCTTGCGGCGCATATGCGTCAAATTTTATTCTTGACGCCACATGTGTCGTTTTTTTCTCCCCAAAAAAAAACGACAGGGGACGTTATTTAACAAAATTAAAATTGACACATATGCGTCAAAAGATTATGACGCATATGAATTCAAGAATCGCCGCTATATCGGAAGTATCAAACCGAGTTTAGCTGATAATACGCCTCATTTTCAATATATTTGTTTCTCTTATCCGCGTTTACGGATAAGAGAAACGTTGTTTTATTTCTTATAATCAATCCCCCATTTATACTTCATGGCGATATAGATATTAGAGTCCTTGTGGTAGGTCCCGATTTTATCGGTCAGCGAAAGCTCGACCGCTTGATCTTTTTTTTGAATCCATGAGAAATAGAGATCGGTTCCGATAATAATATGGAAAGAATCGATCGGCATGATATCAAGTTCCGTATTGAAATACAGACTCCCGTATCGCTTCTCTTCGTCGTAGTCGTAAACTAACGGAAGAATATATGACGCGGCGAGCGAGGGGGTCAACAGATTGTCCAAAACGGGCCACTTCATTTTCAGGCTGATTCCCTGCAAGAGTCCTTCGTTGACTTCGCCTAATTTCTCGACCATCGCCCGGTAATAAAATCTCTTCATATAACTTCGGTCGCCTACTTTTGAAGAATCCGGCATACCGTCCTCATAATCGTCGTAAAAAGCGAGGTCGTAATTGAGGTAAACTTCGCCGAAGTATTGAAAATTGAAATAGAAATCGTCGTTCGGTCCATAACTGAAATCCATACCGGCGACGTAACTTATTTTATGATTGCGCTTGGTATATCGATTGGAAAAATAATCTTCGGCGAGATTGAAACAAAACTCCCCCCATAGTCCGAATCTATCTATAGACGCCTTTACGTCCGTTCCGATACGATGAATCCTGTTTCGAACAAGTTTAATTTCGCTAACGCGCCAGAAATAACTTTCTGGAATCGCTACAGGTATAACAGGCGCGGGATACGGCGGCGAAGGAACGTTCTGATAATAAGTAGTTCCGGTGTTTTGAATTTTCTCCTTTGTTAGCGTTAATTCCGGCGTATAATAAGGATCAAAATCGTATAGATAACTAAATGAAAAATCGACTTTCGGGAATCTAAAATTTGCTTTACCGCCGATTGTGAAATTTTTCGGCTCAAATTCAAATTTAGCAATATCAACGTTCTTTGCGTTAGGCGAACTTCCCATATATTTTGTAAATTCTTTAGCTATATCGGCGTTTGTAATAGTTCCGGTCTGAATTGCAACGGCGTTAGTTAAAAGATAATTAACCGCGTCCGAAGTGTTGTCTAGGCTCCTTCCGTAAAAAAGTTCGTCCGGTATCTCGGCTTTAATATCCCTCGGAAAAATATCGTTCTGTTCAAAAGGGACGTAAACTACGTCGAACGAGAAGAAATCGACGGGATACATCGAAAAAGCCGCCGACAATATCGGTATTTTATCCGAATTCGCCCCGACGGCATAGTCGCGCGGATTGATATTATCGGTAGGATTTACCCCGTCGGCGGTTCCCCATGAAAAAAACTGAAGCCCCGCGGCGAGTTTTATTTTCCACGGACTCCACGAGACGTAGTTTTCTAACGGCTTAATATTGAGAACTCTATCCCAACTGCCAAAATCGTTCAAAACTACGTCGAACTTACCGACAGATTTGAGTTTTATCTCTTTATAATTAATTTCCAAACCGAACTCGTTTAAGAATTTAGGGGCTTTGATCGCGCCTTCAAAATTCATGTGGTCCGGAATTACCGGAATATGAAAATCAAATTTATGATCGCCGTACAGGCTCAATTTAAAATCCGGTATCGGCGAAAAATCGGACAATCCGTTTGTTATACCGGAATCGTCTAAAGTCGAGTCGCCGCTCTCTACGTTATCAAAAAGCGCTCCGTAATCCGTCTCCGAATAAGCTAAAAAAATCCCCGCAATAAGGAGCAATGTAATCAAAAAATATTTACGCATAACCCGCCTCCAATCTGTTTATTTTTCAAGATTCTGAACGCTGAAAATAGAGTCTTTAATCCCGGAATTAATTTTCATATTACTCATAGAGAGTAAAGTTTTTGTCCCGTCCTTATGATTGTCGACGACCGTTTTTGACGGAATAATAACCCCGTCTATAATTTTTACTTCAACCATAACGATTGTCTTAAACAGTTTGTCGTCTTTCCTATCGTAAGCTTCCAATTTATATGTAAAATAATCGCTTTTTGACACCCACATAATAGTTCTGGAATATGGCGAAGTTTTATCTTTTGGAGTCGCTTCGATCACATAACACTCTTTTTCTCCATATTTCTCGTCTTTTAGATATTTATAATCAAAATCTTCAAAATCCCTATCTTCCATATCGTAATATGAGATATCCGACCCCATAAATTTGCCGTCTTTACTTGTCGACGATATTAGTCGAGTTTTTTTCAACGCCGGTAAATAGAGCCGTTGTTCGTCCGCCCCTTTTCGGGCTATCGTCAAAAATTTTGTCCCCTTGACGTCGGCCGGTTCTAAAAATTCTGTAAAAGAATTAGTCCCCTCTTTAGACTCTTTAGAAAACATAACGACTTTTCTCTTTTTTTGCCCCCCTTTTTTATCTACCAAAACCATTTCGGCTTCGGAATAGACGTCGTTCGGTTTTTTTAGTCCCTTATTTTTTCTCATAATCTCTTCCCCTCTTTCGTCGGCAAAAAGCGACATAGACAAAAGAAGCGCTAACGCTGTAAAAAGTAATCTTTTCATAAAACTCTCCTTTTTTTAAAAATTATCTACTTATAAATTTTGGTTTAAATATATTTAACGCTACCGGAAGAAGCGTCATAGCCGAAAACGAGGCGGTCAGCATCGTAAGACCGACCAAAGCGCCGAAATAAACAAGCGGCATAAAACTGGAAAAAACTAAAACAAGAAATCCCAATGCGACCGCCGTTGCGTTGTAAACTATCGCTTTGCCGGAAGTCTGCAAAGCCCTCGTAGTTACCGCCTCCAGGTCGGTCGATAGTTTTCGCTCGTAACAGTAGGCGTTCATAAAGTGAATAGTATAGTCTATCCCCGTCCCTATCGCTACCGATGCGACCATCGCGGTTCCGGCGTCGAGTTTGATCCCCAAAAAGCCCATAACTCCAAAGTTGAGAAATATCGGCGCGGCAAGGGTCAACATTCCGAATATCCCGGCAATCGGGGTTCTATAATAGACGGATAAAATCAAAAAAACCGCTATGAGAGAAAATATAATATTACTAATTTGACTATCGACGATGAGGTCCGATACGACGACCTGCAGATACGCGTTGCCCGAAGCGGTAGTTTTATACCCTTCCGGAAAATTTTTTTTCGCAAAATCCAGAAGGTCTTCCCTTACCTCTTTAATTTTGTTGAAATCCCCGTTTTTCAAAATTATCTCAAATTTTGTCTGGGACGGCTCGATAGAGTCGTCGACAAACTCGCCGATATTTCCTGAAAAAAGCATAAGATACTGGGCGATTAGTTGCTTCAACTCCTCTTTCGACTCGCATCGATATTTGGCCGGATCAAAAGGTATCTCGTAATAATCTCCGCTCTCGTCGACGTTCATTACCTGATTCATTTTTTTAACAAAGTCTATAAAAGATATAATGTTGCCGATATCGTCGGGATATTTCTTCATCAGATAATCCTGCATTTTTTCCATGCCGACAAGTATATCCGGATTTGTGAGAGCGCCCGCTTCTTCTCCTTTTACAATAACGCTTAACATCGTAACGCCGTTAAAATTTTTATTGACAAAATCGTCGGATTTTCTTATCTCGGTCGATTTTCTAAAGTAGTTTATCATGGGATTGCCGACTTTAATCCGCATAGTCCCTACGGCGGAAATAACAAGTACTAATACGAATAAAATTATAACTCTGATTTTACCTTTTACAAGAAATTTATAAATCGATAAGAGAACTTTTGTTACTAAGCCCGGTTTTTCGTTACCGTCGTCCTTTTTGGGGACTTTTACGTCCTTATGTTTTACAAATTTGTGTCTCAACATTAATAACGCCGGTATCAAAGTCAGCGCTATTATAAAAGCGATAAATACCCCGATAGCGGTAAATATTCCAAAATCCCGCAACAAAGTTATACTGCTGGTTGCAAGCGACCCAAATCCCGCAATGGTAGTCAAAGCCGCAAGTAAAACCGCGCCGCCTATTCTTTTTAAAGTGTGAAATATTATTTCTTTATTGCGAGCGTCCGAAACTACGCCATTTTTAAGGCGTTCGGCGGCAACCACGTCAAAATAGTGGCTGATAATGTGGATTCCGTACGCGCTTCCGACGGCCACCATCAATACCGGTATGGCGTTAGCGACAATTGTAAGATTTACGCGAAATACCGCCATTAATCCCAACGTACATACGGTCGTTATTAATACCGTGATTGTCGGTAAAACAACGCCTACGACGCTTCTAAAAGAGAAAAATAGCGTTCCTATAAGAATAATTACGACAAAGGGTACCAATTTGATCAAGTCGCCCCTCATATTTTCGGCGATGATTACTAAAACCGCCGGCATACCGGCGACGTAAGTTTCATGCCCCTCGCTTTCATAACGTTTTAAGATTTTTTTGACCTCTTTATACGCATTTTCAGCGTTCGAACTCCCAACGCCGAGTTCGAGTTTTAACGCGACCATCGTAGATCTAAAATCCTTCGAATAAAAATTTCCTCTATAAATGCTCCACGATGTTAACCGCTTTTTTACCTCTTCCTCCTCCTCGAGGGTTTGAGGAAGCGACTCTACGAGTTTGATAGTTTCGATACCGTCGTCCGTCCCAAAAATATAGTCCGCATTAACAACCGAGGTAACGGCGTCAATCCCTTCGATCTGTTCAAACTCGGCGGTAATATTTTCAATAAACTCAAGGTTTTTTCTATTGTAAACATATCCCTCTTTGAACTTAACGCTTATCGCCATCATCATGCTGTCGCCGTACGTATCTTCTATCTCGATAAACTCTTGTCTTGCCGGATGGCTTTTGGGCATAAATTTGGTCGTATCGTTATCGATAACCAAATTTTTCAGTTGAATGCCAAGTATGACGGTAACGACGCATACCGCGACGACTATCGCCAAAGGGTATTTAAAAAACTTATTCATTCTGATTCTCCTATCTAGTTATTCTTAATTAAAGACAACATTAGATTAATGTTGTATTCAAATATTGTATTAAATTCAATATTGTCTGTCATAAAATACTGATACACATCGTCGTTTATAAAATACATACCGACAATAACCGTCTGTATAGATAAAACAGTTTTTGGTATATCTATATCTTTTTTTATGCTTCCGTCGTCGATTCCTTGATTAATAAACGCGTCGATAAATTCTCGTATCCCTTTAACAACGTCTTGACATTTTTGGATTCCCTCGCTTTTTTTGTTCTCTTCAAAAACTTGATTCAGAAAATACGCTATCACTTTCGCGTAATTAGGGTTTACCTTTTTCAATTCTATCAGAGAACGCGCAACAGAAAAGAGTTTATCAAAACCTGTCTTCTGGTTTTCCGAACCTTTCATAATAATTTTTTGTAAAAGCTCGACGCCCCTAAGAGCGATAGCGGAATAAACCTCCTCCTTGCTTCCAAAATATTTATAAATCGTTCGTTTGCTATACTCCGCCTTCTTTGCAATAGCGTCCATCGAAGTCTCCTTAAACCCCTCCTTAAAAAACAACTTCTCGGCGACGTCTATAATCTCCCGCCGTTTTCTCTCCTTTTCCCTCTCAATTCGATTTGGCATATAACTCATATAAAACTCCCGGTATCCTAAGTAAACTCCGAGTTTACTTACTGCAATTATAGTTTATCATAATTATATTGTCAATAAAAAAAATATTTTTTTTAAATAATTTTACGTATAGTAGACATATCTGGGATAATTTTCTATTATGAGCGCGTATAATAGCTGTTTTCGAGCGGCGATATTTAACAGTTGTGTCATTTTACCCAAAAAGTCGTTTTTCAATTTATCGATCTTCAATTTCTTACCAACAATCTCAAGAAATCCTTCCAACCCATATTTTACAACGCCGTTATAGAAAAACAGTATAATATCTCGAACCGTCGAAGCCATACCGAATTCGTTATACAAAGAATGCCATCTTTTTATTTGAAGATAGTCCGCTTCACTGATCCTGAGGTATTTATCCAATCTTTTATCGTCGGAGCTATCTATAACGGCGTATTCGGAGCGATGATTACCGATTATTTTCTTCATTTTTGAGATTTTTTTGTCAATAAGGCGAAACATAGTTTCAAATAACTCGCTGAACATATTAATTTTGAACTCCTTTAGTAGAAAATCTATGACGTTCTTATTCATAGATTCTGACACTATAAAATGGAATAAGTGTTTTTTGTTTTTCATAAAGTTTTCTCCTTTTTTTTATATATATAACAACTAAAAGTAGAAAACTCTTTACAAAAATTTGAATAAATTTTTAGAAAATGACAAATAATTTACTACTTAAAAAAAAAATTGACACATATGCATCGATTTTCATCGAGGAGCGCTGCGTCGCATATGTGTCATTTCTCCGCAAGAACTCATATGTGTCAATTTCCACCCCCAAAAAACCGCCGAGATACATAATTAGCGTTTTTTTATTGACAAAAACAGAACTGTAAGTATATAGTCGTATTATGAAGATAATAATATTTTTTTTAATTGCGCTCATGACGATCGACTCGGCGCAGGCGTTGGAATTAAAAGTTTTGTGGTGGAACGTTAAAAACTTTTTTGATACTGTCGACGACCGCGGTAAGGACGACGACGTTTTGACTGAAAATGAATACATATCAAAACTTCAATCGGTATCCGGAGTAATCAAAAAAATCAACGCAGACTTCGTCGGATTGGGCGAGATCGAAAATATTTTTGTACTATCTAACATAGCCAAATCGTCGGGGTATCCTTATTACTATCTAGAGGAAGGAAACGATCCGAGGGGTATCGACGTAGCTTTATTATCAAAATACCCGGCAGTTTATACTTCAAACCGCGACTTACCTACTCCTTACGACGGCAATCCTAATTACAAATTCAGTAGAGATTGTCCAAAAGTTGAGATAATATTAGAAAACGGCATGAAATTTTATTTGCTTCTAACTCACCTCAAATCAGAGTTTGGAGGGGACGCTAATTCTGAAAGAAAAAGAATTTCTCAAATATATGGAATTCTTGATATATTAGACGGCATTTACGCCGAAAATAACGAGCCTTACGTTCTGATAATGGGGGATTTCAACAGCGAGAGATACTCCGAACCGATGAATATTCTGGAAAAATCGGGCTTAAAGAATATCAACTATCTCTATAATGAAAAAAATGTTTGGACGACAAATTTTGGAAAAAAAAAAGATATCGACTATTTTCTTGTAAACGAAGCTTTTTTTAAAAAAATAACAAAATACAGGTTAAGGACTTTTGGCGGTAAATATATCGATAAAATTAGCGATCACAGGCCGTTATTGCTAGAATTTAGCGTCAAATAGAAAAGGATAGAGCTATACAGCCGTAACCTCTCGGTATATAATAATCGTTTAAAGTCAATCCTCCGCCAAATTCTATTCTGAATATTTCGCGTATTGTCAACGGTAAGAATAACCCAAATTTTAGAAGAAAAACGTCGATTTGCCAATTATTTTTATAAAATATATCGACTCCGATAACGCCTTTTAAGGATAATATTTTATAGATTACGACTGAAAAATTCAAATTTGACATTACCGCCAAATTTACTCCGAATAAAAAGTTTAGTTCGATATAATTTCTCATTCTGCTTCCGAGCCCTATAGAAAAGAAAAAAGCGTATCCTTTATTAGACCATCCCATGTCGGTAGATATTAATAAGCCGTCTCGGTTATTAAATACTTTATAGAGAAATTCAAAGCCTACGGCGAACAAAAAATTAAAGCCGTAATTTCTTCCGGAATACGCGCCGACGGCAAAACCGACGTGATTTGTCCTGATTCCGAATTGAAATTTTCCGGGAGAACGAAATTTATATATAAATAACGTTTTTTCTGAAAGATAGTCCTTAGTCCCCGAAAGACCGGTCTCAAAAGACGAAGAAATATAAAAATTTTGTCTTGAATAAAATTTATCGCCTATAGAATAATCTTCCGACAAATCGTCCGCAGAGATATAACTAACGGACGCCGATAAAATTATAATTACAAATATTTTTTTTATAACGGCGCCGTCCATGAGGTTTAAAACATTTATTTTATCAGACGATCTAAACAACTTCGTCCATACTAGAAATTATTTTATCTATCAGCCCGTATTCTTTTGCCTGCTCCGCCGTCATCCAATAATCCATCTCCACGTCTTTGGCTATATCTTCGCGCGATTTACCGGTCTCTTCTACATAGAGATTAATAATCCTATCTTTAGTCTCTTGTATCTCTTTAGCTTGAATCTCAATTTCAGTCGCTCTTCCTTCAAAAAAACCGCCGATTAAGGGCTGATGAATTAGAATTTTTGAATTTCTTGTAGCGTATCTCTTACCTTTTTTTGAACCGAGCATAATAATCGACCCCATACTTGCGGCAAAACCCGCTACAAGCGTAATAACGGGAGATTTTATAGCCCTCATTATATCAAAAATGGCAAATCCTGAAAACACGTCTCCTCCGGGAGAATTAATAATCATAGTTATCGGTTTTGTATTATCGAGCCCCTCCATAAGAAAAAGCGACTTTATAGTTTTCTCCGCAATTTTCTGATTGATCGCCGAAGATATTATGATCTTTCTCTGCTCAAGAAATTGTTTTTCTATAATATTCTCAACGTTGTTTTGTTTTTCCGAACGCTCCTCCTCGTCCGAACCGACGATATATCCCAACCCCTTCAAACCGCTCGATAAGCTAGCCGCGCTATTCCAAATGCTATTCATAAACTCTCCTTGTTTTGCAATTATTTTATTTGCTTATATTAATATACCAAAAGATAAAAACAGATCGCTTTCTTTTTCGAAAGATAAATCGGGCGTTATTCCGAATTTTATTCTCAATTTTTTATTATAATTATCCACCGCTTCGCGGACAATATTGCCGTTAAATTTATATCTGTGAAGTAAGGAAAACGTTACTATCAAGTCTACAATAAGCCCGATTCCTGAAACAACGGCAAGAGCCGCCGCAACTACTCCCGAAGCCAGATAAACTTTATCGATCATATTGTACGAAACCGCGGAGTTTAGCAATATGCCCGCAGGAATTGCGCACGCGCATAACGAAGCTCCAAAAACTCCTCCGGTAAACGCCCCTATAACTTTTACTTTTTTTATAGTATCGCTATTTTTAACAAATAAAGGATCGCCGGATAACGCAATAAAATCCTGAAAAGTTATCTCCTTTCCCCCTTTATAAAAATAAAAATCCGTTACGTCGAGCGGATAAAATACGTCAAACCTCTTTTTTTCAATATAAGAAATATATTCGGATTCATAGCTCTCCGCTATAGACTCAAAACCGTCGGAAGCGCCCTCTTGAGTATAACAGAATGCCGCGATAACAAATAACAGCGATAATAAAATGGAAAGCTTTTTCATACGACCAAAATATACTTTAATTTTAGAAATTTGTCCATAAAATATTTGGTTTAAACCAAAAGATTTGCTCTATAAAAGTAATCCGTCGGTTTTTTGGGGTAAAGAACCGGATAACGCGAGCCTGTCTCAAAAAAATTGACACATATGGAACAAATATTTTTTATTCCCCAAAAAACTGACAGGATACCTATAAAAATATAAACGGCGGAATTAAAACATCCGCCGCCTTTAAAGTAAACGCTTTTGCAAAATAAATCTTATAATCCGTCGACATTAATTTCGATAATATCGTAAATATTCTCTTGACCTTTTTTCAGCATATTATAAAACTTTCTATTTGAAACCGACGGAGCCCCAAGCGGATTCTTAAAATCCTTATCTACAATTCTCTTCATTCCGTCTACCGTCATTTGAAAAAAAGTTTCGTTTATTTTTATTGTCTTATATTTCAGCATCTGTAAAATACTAAGCACTCTTTTTTTAGTCGTATCGGACAACCCCTCTTTTAAAAGATATCTTTTTAGGCTTGTCTCTTTATTATAAACGCTTAGTATAAATTTTTTATTCTCTTCGTCAACAATTTTGTCGTAAATATTCTGTTCAAAATATTTCAAATCAAAATCCATAGGAATATCGTTTATGGTAGTCGTCTCCATAACCTGAACCGATTCCTTAAAAGATTTCTTGTAAAGCGTAAAATACTTATCTCTCCTCTCTTCAAACCACTTTTCGTCGGGATTAACCTCGGCTATCTTTCTGTTATCCAAAGCCGCCCACAAATAGTTAAACTTAAATTTTTTAGTGGTATCGTAAGAGTGTATCTCGCCGTTTATGACCAAAAACAGAGCGGGAATATCCACTTTATAACTCAGCATAGAACTCGAACCGATAGCCACGGGATACTTTATATTATTTTTTTTGATATACTTCTCCACGGCTTCGGGCTGCTCGGTGCTAATCCCCAACACCATCGCGCCTTCATTCTTAAAAGCGTCGCAAATCATATTCATATAGCTGGCTGTGTTTTCGGTAGACTCCATCCAGGTTTTGAAAAGTTCGACCAAAATAATCTTATTCTTTAACTGCTCTTTTGGAATTGGATCGGTATTAAACCACTTCGCTCCATCCGCTATAATGTCCGTTTTATCCGCAGAGTTCAAAACGCTAAGCGATAAGGACAAAGAAAAAACGCAGACTAAAACCTTGATAAATTTTTTGTTAAAAAAAAGCGCCATATAATCTCCTTTGTAAGCATAAAGTTACGCAATAGTCGCCCGGATCCAAAACGCTACGCTTTTGCAATCCGATTATAATTAACAATATAAAGCGCCGAAAAAAATAAATTCGGATATTTACAAAAAAAATATAAATTTTAGCTAACTTTGTTCATAGTTTTTAAACATCTCGAACATATCTTCATTCTTTTTCTTACGCCGGTCGCCAACGAAATGATTTTAGAGTGAAGATTAATTTTAAAAGTTCTTTTTGTCTTTACCCCTATCTTCGAACCCGTTCCGCCCTTTTTCTTATAAAGACCTTTTCTTGGAACGTTATTGCCAACCGCCGTGCCTCTTCCGCATATATCGCAATTTCTACCCATAATATCCTCCAATTTTTTATGTTAAGTAAAGATTATTAAAATTTTGAACCCTATTTATATATTTTTTTTCTTTTAAAGTCAATAAAAACTAACTTTTTATTTGTAATCCTGTCATTCAAAAAATGAAAGTTTACACTTATTTCAAAAAATGAGACTTGACGTTTTTTTTAAACATAATATTATTCAAAAAAACAAAAAATCTTTTGGGGATAATAATATGATATTAAAAAGGAATA
>Ga0208940_1000398_pt1 | contig 55797 bp, 50 predicted proteins | sample AD_JPNNA6_MetaG_FD_184445 | JGI IMG/M metagenome (GOLD analysis project Ga0208940, IMG submission 184445) | Active sludge microbial communities of municipal wastewater-treating anaerobic digesters from Japan - AD_JPNNA6_MetaG (SPAdes) (version 2) | ecosystem: Engineered > Bioreactor > Anaerobic... | reverse complement strand
AACAATTTTGGGGATTGGAAGACTTCATGAATGTTTCCGAAGTTGCAGTGACGAATGCAGCCAATCTTTCGCTGTTCATGGTCGATATATCTCAAGTGTTAATGTGCGAGTACCGACAAAATGATCCCGATTTCAGCATCCTGGATTTGAAAGCGCACTACCGAGGTTACCGCTACGTGTCCGAAACAATAAAAATGCTTCCGCAAATGCCCGATAGCAATTTAGTTTTGCAGCTTTTTTCTAAAGTGGCCGCTTTAGGCTGTATTCACCCGGCAAAACTGCCGGTTCCATCACCATAATTGGCGAAGGTATTGGTAATGATATACTATGTTTTGTAACGAAGCCAATATACGAAGGGTAGAATATCCATGACGCGCACCGAACTATTTCCTGAAATTGAACCCAATCGCACCGGAATGTTAAAAGTTTCGGCGTTACATACGATTTATTATGAAGAAAGCGGCAACCCTAAAGGCAAGCCCATCGTCTTCTTGCATGGCGGCCCCGGCGGAGGAACGCAACCCAGCCATCGCCAGTTTTTTGATCCGGAATTTTATCGCATTATCCTTTTAGATCAGCGGGGGTGTGGCCAAAGCACTCCTAATGCAGAATTACGCGAGAATACAACCTGGGACCTGGTTGCCGATATTGAAAAATTGCGCACACATTTAGGAATTGACCGATGGGTCGTCTTTGGCGGAAGTTGGGGGAGTACACTTGCTTTAGCCTATGCCATTACCCATCCGCAGCGCGTGATTGGTCTGATCTTGCGCGGTATTTTCCTTTGCCGGCAGTCTGAAATTCACTGGTTTTATCAAGAAGGCGCTTCGAACATTTTCCCGGACTACTGGGAAAAATATCTGGCGCCCATTCCCGAATCGGAACGCGGTAACCTGGTAGCCAGTTATTACAAACGTCTGACCAGCGATAACATGGACACTCGGGTGGCGGCCGCTAAGGCCTGGAGCCAATGGGAAGCCGCGACATCCCGCGTGATCATTGACGATGCTGCTATTGAGTCGTTTGAGGATCCAATTAAAGCTGTGACATTTGCCCGGATTGAATGCCACTACTTTATTAACCGGGCTTTTCTTGAAACCGACTCATTCTTACTGGAGCGCGCTCGCGATATCAATCACATTCCAACCCGAATTGTGCAGGGGCGGTATGATATGGTGTGCCCAATCAGAACGGCCTGGGATCTAAAAAAGGCCATGCCCAATGCCGATCTTCGGATTATCCCGGATGCTGGTCATTCGGTACGCGAGCCAGGTGTTTCAGCCGCCCTGATAGAAGCGACTGAAGACTTCAAGCGGCTTTTTCGCTGATCTATCCACCGCCCAGTACGCTCATAATTAAAACCTGGTCACCGTCTTGCAGGCAGTAATCTTTGCTTGCCTGTCGGTCGTTGACCATCACAAGCGCTACGAGGAGGGAGGGGATACCCAGTTCTGTTAACGCCTCGTTGATCGTCAAGCCGGCGCCATCGATCGATGCTTCTTTTTCGCCGTTGATATAGGCCTTGAGTTGGCCGATGGGTTTAATAATAATAGACATTTGTAATTTTAAAGTTGCAGGGCAGGCGACGAAGTGATACCTGCCCTGTGTTGATAATGTTAGGCTGCTATCATTGATCTCAATCCAAGGCGCTCCAATGTTTCCGGAGTTGGAAGACCATTCTCAGACCAACCGCGTTGTTCGTAGTACATATCTAACAGGCGCTGAACATCTTCAAGTTTGGTGATTTGCCCTGCTGTTACACCGGTTGTTGGCGGGTCTTCATAAAACCGAGTAGCAGGAAGATCCCACTCCCGACCAAAGCCCTCGTTTTCTCTGGCCCAGAACATGCGGGTTAAATTCCATATTCGGGCGCCGACTTCTTCAAGATCTTTCCAGGTACGATGGACACCGGTAATAGCAGCCAGAACCGGAACATAAAGATCACGATCAATGCCCAACTCCACCCATTGAAGGCGGCACGACCCCAGGACATCAAACATGGGGCGGAAATCCTGAAGCCAGATAATTCGGGCGACTTTTTCTGGAACCACAAGATCGCGCCCCACCTGCAGGTCATATGTAATAGCCCATGAACGGTTATGATGTGCCCCGACATCGCATGTCATATAAGCCAGCAGCATGGCTGTGGCGTTGTGGGTGGCATATGCAGATTGTTCCATTCCTTTGACATGGATGGCAAATTTATCGCTGCCTTTACCAACCTGTTGGGCTGCACGCTTTACGCCCTGAGCCAGAAGCGCCCCAAGACCTTTGCGATAGGCAATCATTTCAATAAGTTTAAAAACAGCTTCTGTATTACCAAATCGAAGTTCCAGACCGTCTGTATCTTTGGTCGTCAAAATGCCTTTCTCAAAGCATTCCATGGCCCACCCAATAACGCCACCGGCACTGATAGTATCAATACCAAGATCGTCGCATAGCAAATTTGCCTGTGCAACTGCCTGTATATCCGCCAAGCCAACATTGGATCCAAGCATACCAATGGTTTCGTATTCGGGCCCTTCCACATAAGTTCCATAACGCTTCATGTGGCTGTATTTACCACAAGGGCAGGGGCATCCAAAACATCCCTTATCCGTGATAACGATTTCGTCTCGCATGACCGCCCCGTAGATTTTCGATCCCCCTTCAAACGACCCTGCGCTGAAATTTCGCGTTGGCAGCGCACCCACTTCATCACACCAACTGGTTACAATTGTTGTTCCGTAGGTTTGCCAGGGTTTAAGGCCCTCAGCTTCAATACAGGCTCGATAGAGCGCCATGCCGGCCTTGCGATATTCATCCATATCTGCGACCGGAATAGATTTTGTACCTCGAATGACAATTGCCTTGAGCCCTTTGGCGCCCATCACGGTGCCAACGCCGCCACGCCCGGCCTCTCGCCCATAATCATGATTGATACAAGCAAATAAAACGCCGTTCTCGCCGCCTGGGCCAATAACAGCAACCTGAAAATCTTCGCCGTGCTTTTCTTTCAGGGCGACTTCAACTTCAATCGTCCCACGGCCCCAGTAAGAAGCAGCATCGAGCAACTGGATTTTATCATCATCAATCACCAAATACACCGGGCGAGCACTGATGCCCTCAAAAATTATTGAATCAATTCCAGCGTACCGCATTTCAGCGGTAAAATGCCCACCCAATGAGGAACTGGCGTACCCACCTGTCAGCGGCGATTTTGTTGTCCAGTCACATTTTCCAGCCCCGGGGACCATCAACCCCGAAAGCGGCCCCGACGATACAATCAACTTGTTCTCTGGACCTAAAGGGTCAGCATGAGCCGGCACTTCAGTGTAAAGAAAATACGCTCCAAAGCCTCGTCCGCCAATAAATTTTTGAGCTACCTCGGCAGGAGTAGGCTGTTTGCTTACCTTGCCTGAAGTTAAATCGACACGTAAAATACTGCCACCATATCCATTCATGGCCTTCTCCTTAGTTTGTCTTTTCGTCAGCAATCCAGAGCGCGGCAGTCCCGCAAACCTGAACGCAACCGCCGCACAAGTCACATTTCCAAGAGTGCTCAGCTAATTCAGCCCGTACAAACATAACACCCTCCGGGCAAACAGATTCGCAGGCACCGCACAGGTCGCATAAATCAGCAACCACATGATACGCGCCACGCTCATTCAGTTGGATTGCTCCGGTTGGGCATACTTCGGCGCATTCGCCGCACTGAGTGCATACTTTGACTTCATAAACACCCGGCTCGGGGAAGTGCGGAACAATCCGCAAAGCTGCTTTTCTGGGGTTATTTTCAGTAAATAAATTTAACGAGCAGGCTACCAGACAAGATCGGCAACCGCAACATTTGGCGCTGTCTGCGTAAAGTCGCATTTTTATCTCCTTCTGGGAATATATAACTATTATAGCTTATCAAAAGTTTTATTAACAGCCAATAGATATCTCTCACTTATCGCTCTGCCATTCATCATTAAACACCCAGTCGAAATAAAAAGCAGTGTATAATGAAGTTATCCAATGATTGGGAGGCAGCGCGTATCATGATCGTAATAAAATCACCCCGCACACGTGAAGAATTTAAGGCCTATTATTCAATGCGGTATCGTGTTTTGAGAGAACCGTTAGGCCTGCCCAAAGGCACCGAGAAAGACGATTACGAACCGTTAAGCGAACATTTCATGGCAGTTGACGACGAAAACGGCGAAATTCTAGGGGTTGTAAAAATGTACGAGCGTGAAACTGGCGTGGCGCAATTCTCCCACCTGGCCGTATCGCCGGATCATCAGGGCAGGGGAGTGGGGCGTCTGCTGGTCAACTACCTGGAAGGCCGCGCCCGCGAACTGGGTTATAAGTCGATGGGGACGACTACCCGAGCCAGCGCAACGGGTTTTTATGAACGCTGCGGTTATCGAGTAACCGGCATCGCTTCGCCATTATTTGGGCGGCTGCAAATCCTCTGGATGGATAAGGACCTGGAAATAACCGAGGATACGAATAAGTAAACAATATAAACGAAGGCCCCGGGGGTTTGCCAGGGCCTTTTTGTTACTCTTGGTCGTCCTTGTTAGTCCGTCGTTGTTCAAAAATTTCGTAATAACCCTGGTCGAGCTCATCATTAGAAAGATGGGCATATCGTTGCGTCACGGTGATGCTGCGATGCCGGGCAAGTTCTTGTGCCAACTTAAGATTCCCCGAAGCCTTTAGAACCCGGGTGACGAAGTAGTGGCGTAGCGAATGGGGGGTGATTGTGCCAACTGCTGCTTCGCCCAGGGCTTCAGCAACTCGCTGGGCAATAATATTCCGCCCGGTGGTAGTCGTCATTCGGCGGATATGCTTGCCCGCACCTTTATCGTGCCGTGCAAACAAGGGAAGAGAGCCCAATTGCCGCCCAGAACTACCATCCAGTTTTGAGCGGGCGTCCAGATAATCGGTGATCGCCCGCATGGAGCGTTGAGAAAACCGAACAACATCTTCGCTGTTCCCTTTTCCGCGCACAATTGCATAATTCTCGTGGCGTTTAATTGATCCACGATCTAACCCACAGGCCTCATGAACGCGCAGCCCGGTATCCGCCAACGTCAACACAAACGCCCGGTCTCGCAAGTGTCTCAATCGTTCAGTATCGTTTTCCACGGGCGCATTAATCAGATTAATACAATGATTAATAAGTGTTTCTATATCTTCCAAGGGAAATTGAGGCAGCCGCCGGCCCAGCGGGCGGCGGTGAATTCCGGCCAGCAGACGAACGCGAGCAAGATTCAAAGAGGCCAGGTTTTCGGCGACCAGATAATTGTAGAAGCGGATGACGGCTGTCAAATACAAACGTTCAGTTGTCGCTGCGTGGTCTTTAAGCGCCGTTATAAACCAGGAGATTGCATCCTCGGATAGATCTGCGGGGGAGTGCTCATCGGGGGAGAGGTTGTGGTCAGCCAGGATTTGAGCGAATAATTGCAAGGCATTATCGTAGGTGGCGGCTGTGTTGCGATTTCTGACATATATTTGAATGAAATCATTTATAGCATTTGTAATTGTAGACATGGGGGAGACCCTCTCTGTGGTCTGATTATAAATTACTTTATGCTTATGATAATTTAACTTATCGAAAGCATAATTATTGTATCACTAAACAAGTCTATTACAAGGGGTATTTTACTCATCCCCTACCGTAAATTTCTATCTGCCAGAAATAGTTATTACGTATATGTTACAGTACCCGCTTTCTGTCGCCCCTATTCACTCAAATCGATCATGATTGTATCTTACACCGACTCTATCTCTGAGGCCACTCCCCCTCCCCTTCTGGGTCATGCCTCGTTTATTGTGATGGATCAGTGTGATAGAATTTATCAAATTGATACTACGAAAGGCGCAATTCGGTGAAAATTACTCCCAATATATTTGCAATCCAAACATTGGTTGGTAATCAATATTTGATCCTGAGTGGGCAAACGGCAACCCTGATTGACACCGGCCTGCCTGGAAATAACCGCCGAATTCTGGCTGAAATATCATCTCAGGGTATACACACCAGTCAATTGAAGCATATCTTGATCACTCATGCTGATGGAGATCATTTTGGCTCTTTGCGGGCGCTGCAGTCATCTACTTCTGCTGAAACCAGCACCAGTCTGGTGGAAGCCACAGCCATCCGTGCCGGTCAGTCTTCCCGGCCATTAATTGCCAAAAATTTTATTCAACGCGGGCTGTTCCGTCTCACTGGCAAACTATTTCGAGCTGAGGCGGCTCGAGTCGACATCATCTTGGAATCGGGCGTCATCCTTCCGGTTTTGAATGGTTTACAGGTGCTGGATACAGCTGGGCACACACCGGGTCACGTCTCATTTTACTTGCCAGAAGAAAAAATCCTCTTTGCCGGCGATTCGATTTGGAGCAAGGGTGGAAAACCGACTCCATCCAGCGGTGCAAATACCTGGAACGTTGAACTTGCCAGGCTTGCTTTTGAGCGTCAGATGGCGCTAAGCCCTAAAATTATTGCTGCCGGGCACTATATCCTTTTTCTGTGATTTACGCCTACTTGAGATGGCCGTGCTCTTTGTGCGGTGGCTCTGAAATTCCTTCGGTAAAAGCATCATATATGCCATCTCGAATGGCCTGCCAATATTCTCGGGCGGCTTTAAGAGAATCGTTTCTGAAGCGTTCAAGCCATTCTGCCAGGGTTGGGTCTTTCAATTGCTGCTGTTCCCAATACTCAAGGTATCCCTGAATAATATCGATAACCCGCGCACTTTCCCAGAATGCGGAGGCATCGGACTGATAATCATGAATGGCCTTTGCTAACTCAAAGTTTGTATGCCAGTAATTAAAGTTCAGGTCAAAATGGCTCAAGATAATATCGTCGATAATATCTTCCACCCATTTGCGGTGAAAACGGCAAGAGCCGCTGTTTTCGGAATACAACTCGTAAACAAATCGCTCAACACTCTTACGCCCCAGTTGATGTGGTGGCAAATAATCAACATTATAAAATGAGAAATATTTACCCATCAACGGCATGGGAGCAAACATGCCCGGCACCCAGTATTGATTGGGCACCATGCAGCCGTTCTCGCCATGAGCTGTATAAACAGCCCGATCTATACTGTTGATTCCATAATGTTGATCAAGATATTTGGCCGCAAAGCGCATACCGCGCCGAAACGGTTCGCCTTCTGGTGAATACAAAATCATATTTGCCACTGCAACCGCATATACAGCATTTCGGGCAGAATCCCCAACAATATCGAATTCATCGGGTTGGCTGGCAAAATTGAATTTTGGGCCTTCTGGTGGCAGACCAAAGTCCTGTGCTGGAATGAGCCCATCACTGATCAGCTCCATAATCCAAGCAATCGTCCCCCCCGCCTGAATGGCATCCCATCCCATGGCATCAATAGTTTTATTCGCCAATTCGGCTGCCCGTTGATCAAAAATACCACAATTAGGTCCCAGGGTTTGGTAGGGTTCGTAATCTTTTTTGTATTCGCCGACGTATTTCTTGCAGGCGATTGCACAGGGCTCTCCGCAGTGCGCAAAATTCTTTGGGATGATTGTTTCTTCATTAAATTGCTTTAGATAATGAGAAACTATAAAATTGCTGTGCTGCTGCAGGCGTTGTTCTGGTGAGGCGTAAATGGATCGATAATTGAAGCTGAACAATCGATCATCGGCCGTGTGCATATTTACGCCAAATGTTCCGCCAGTTTCAAACTCTGGCACATAACGATATTTTTGCGACAGTGCCAGGTCTGCAGCAATGGCCCGCTTGCCAAAATGCGCTAGAAAATACTTGTCCAGTTCCCTGGCCTCTTTGAGCGCAGGATCCTGCCAGTCGCCGCCAAAGACAATTCCAACTACATGATGATATTGCAATAATCGAGATCCCAACCCGCCGCGCCCGGCCCAATCATCAATATCCGTAATCCCGTCGTCTTTAATGGCATTGGACCCAATTGCGCCTTCGTTTGTGTAACGCGCAGCCGGCCCCAATGTTAGAATGCGCATTGGGTCATCACCAAATTGCTCTCGATACTTTTCATAAAGCGCATGCTGCAAAGCATAAAAGCCATGCCAGCTTCGACCTTGTACATCAGTATAGCCTTTCCAGATATTGTCCGGAGAACAAGGTTCTACAGTAATAGAATAAGCTTCGTTTTTAAGCTGTATTACAATCACACTGTCTTGAGGCGCCTGCCCTCGCAGCCAGACATAATTCGCACCAACACGATGAAATACGTGCATGGCACCCCCAAGCGCTGAGACATAAAATCCTTCCCATTGAGGCGAGTAACCACAGAAAATCATCCGCCGGGTCCCAGGCAGCGGCGACCCTGCCAGGAGACCTCCACCAAAGGTGATGGAATTATTGTCTTTCTGATAGCGGTCCCAGCCATATTGGACGGGCCCAATCAACCCCTGATCCGATGGGCACGACACCCCCCATGAATTTTTAGTAAGATCGATCACAATTTCGTATAATACTGACCGTTGAGCCATAATGAGTGCCTCGAGGATTGATTTACACAGATTATAATTGATTTATGGTTGTATCTTGTTTCTTCAGGAGAAAGAATAATGGGCAGTCATTTATTGCAATTGCCGTATGGCAGAACATACTTAACTGTGAAACTGCCAGACGGTGTTTCCGCAGACTGGATTGAACCCGTTGAAACGCCGTCAGTGCCGGATGGCCTGGCGGAGGTAGAGAACGCGTTGGACCACCCCGAAGATGTACACTTATCACAATGGGTTGGTGCCCGCACAGCGGCAATTGCAATCAACGATAAAACTCGCCCGGTTCCACACCATTTATTGCTGCCGCCATTATTAAAGCGGCTTGAATCTATGGGTCTAGAACCCCAAAATATTCGTCTGCTGATTGCCACTGGCACACACTTACCAATGCCGGCTGAGGAATTCAAGCTCATCCTGCCGCAGGAGATTATTGAGCGTTATCCAATTATTTCGCATAATTGCGATGACGCGAGCAATCTTATTTACCTTGGCGAAACTAGACAGCAGACCCCTGTATTTGTTAATCGCCTGTTTTACGAGGCCGACATTCGAATTGTGACGGGCAATCTTGAACCGCATCATTTTATGGGGTTCTCTGGCGGTGCCAAGAGCGCCGGCGTGGGACTTGCCGGTCGCGAGACCATTAACCATAATCACGCCATGCTTCTCGATCCGTTATCACATGTGGGTGAATATGACCACAATCCGACGCGGCAGGATATTGAGGAAGTGGGACAGATAATGGGCATACATTTTGCCCTGAATATTGTTATGAATGCTGATCGCGAAATCGTTCGCGCTTTCAGCGGTTCTCCCCTATCGGTAATGCTGGCCGGAATCCCGGCGGCTCGGGCAATCTGCCAAACCATGGTGCCCCATCGATATGATCTGGTTATTGCCTCGGCTGGCGGTCACCCTAAAGACATTAACCTTTATCAGGCCCAAAAAGCACTTACCCATGCTTCTTTACTAACCGTTGACGGAGGTATGGTAATTCTTGTGGCGGCATGTCCTGAAGGAAGCGGCAGTAAGGGATATGAACACTTCATGGAGGGTATTACCCGGCATGAAGATGTGTTTGATAAATTTCAACAGCAGGGTTTTAGCGTTGGTCCGCATAAGGCCATTCAAATCGCGCGAGATGCCACCCGGATTGGGATCGTGATGGTTTCTGATATGCCGGCTGATTTAGTCCACCGCTTATGCCTCCAGCCGGCAGCCCTGTTGGAAGAGGCAATCACCTATGCGCTGACACGACTGTCCCCCCTACCCCGCGTTGCAATATTACCTAAGGCAACGACGACAATCCCCGTCACAGTATCACTCGATTAGGGTTATAATATAAGCACTGACTTGCAGATTGGAGTAACCATGTCCGAGCAACAAGCCTCTGGTAAAACCACAATTGCCCCCGAAGTTCTGGTAACAATTGCCCGATTAACCGCCTTAAGCGTTACCGGTGTCAGTCGTCTATCCCCCGTCCCTGGCGATATTGGCCCTCTGTTGAAGCGCGATGCCCCTGAAGGCGTGCGGATTGTGGTTGATGGGAACGCTGTCCTGGTTGATTTGTACGTTGTATTGATGCGCGACGTTAATGTGCGCGAGGTCAGCCGCAACATTCAGAGCCAGGTCACGCGAGCCATTTCGGAAATCGTGGGTATGGAAGTTGGCCGCGTGAATGTGCATGTTGAAGATGTTGATTATTCCAGGACTGTTGCTTAATTTATGAAACCGCGCACCAAGGCACGCGCTATCGCCTTGCAAGTCCTTTATGAATGCGATTTAACCGGTCATTCACCGGCTGAGGCATTGGACTATTGCCTTGAGGAAGATCCCATTGAAGATACACTGGCGGATTTTTCCAGACAAATTGTCTATGGCATTCTCCCAATTGTTAATGACCTCGACAACCTGATTGCTCAGCATGCGCCAGAATGGCCTCTGGACCAGGTCGCTGTAATTGACCGCAATATCATCCGGATTGCCCTGTGGGAATTTGCGGTTTCGGGGTGCACTCCGCTTAAGGTTGCTATTAACGAGGCGATTGAACTGGCTAAATGGTTTGGGTCAGATAGTACCCCGAGGTTTGTGAATGGTGTGTTGGGCAGTCTGGCGAGTCGGCAAGCTGAAATTCAAAAACAATTCCGTTCAAGTGCTTCTGCGCATTAATTTCCTTTTGTAATATCATTCTAAAGTGGAGGGACAAATGAAAAGGGACGCCTTATGGAGATGGGGGGCGGTTTTGATTCTTTTCATGATGCTGGCTGGTTGTGCCATGCCAACCTTTACCCCTCAACCGACACCTGTTCCTCAGTTAACTCCAACCTCTGATCTTCCTCTTTCGTTTTCTCAGGTCCGCTTTGAGGTTCAGGTTCCGACGGCAATACAATCTAAAGTATACATTGACATACTGGATGAAGTTACCGGGCTGCCGTATAATTACATCCGCTATGAGATGCGCGCCAAAGATGAGCTGCATTATTTTATTGATCTGCCCGTTGCCACAGCCTCTGTTGTAAAGTATCGATACGTATTAGGGGGAAACCCACCCGAGACTGAGCGCACAATCCAGCAGCGTCAGATACGATATCGCATGTTTGTAGTTCATGGACCATCTGGTGTTCAGGACATTGTTGCATCCTGGGCCTCCCCCCTCCCAAATCAGTCAACGGGGCGGATCCATGGCGTTATCAGAGATTCCGTATCGAATGTGCCATTGTCAGGCGTTCTGGTTACTGCTGGCGGCGTACAAACCTATTCCGCCGCCGATGGATCATTTCTGCTGGAAGGTTTGTTGCCTGGTACACATAATCTGGTGGCGTATTCTTTGGATGGCACATACCCGGTTTATCAGCAAGGGGCTGCTGTGGCCGCCGAATCTCAAACCGAGGCCGATTTAAGGATATCTCCGGCACAAATGGTTCGGGTGACTTTCAATGTTTCTTTGCCGGCAGAAGCGCCACGCGGCGTACCGGTCCGAATGATCGGTAATATACCCGCTTTGGGCAATACTTTTGCAGACCTTGATGATGGAATGAACACCGTAGCTTCTCGTGCTCCCCTGTTAAGTTATCAGACAGATGCTGGATACAGCATCACATTGACCCTGCCAGCCGGTTTTGACCTGCGCTATAAGTATTCTCTGGGAGATGGCTTCTGGAACGCTGAACACACATTGGATGGTGCGTTCCGCGTTCGTCAATATGTCGTGCCCGACAGGGACACCGTGATTTACGACTCGGTTGATACCTGGCGGACGGGGAAGTTTGCGCCAGTAACTTTTTATGTTAATGTGCCGGCAATCACGCCAGCAACAGATACAGTTTCAATCCAATTTGACCCAAATAATTGGGCAGTTCCGATCCCCATGTGGTTTATGGGGAATAATCGGTGGCTGTATATCTTATACAGTCCACTTAACGTCAGTGCAGGGAATATTGGATACCGATATTGCCGAAATGATCAATGCGGCATTGCAGATGATAGCGCCACTCAGGGCAGCGCTACTTCAGGCTGGCCTTTTAATGCCGGTGTTGTGGCGCAGACATTTGAAGACGAAGTGACTACCTGGGCCTGGTGGCAACCCGGAAATATTTCAACAACCGTGCTTGCAGAGAATATCATCAACCGCAGCCCCAGTTTTATCGCCGGAATTGAAATGGATCGGCATTATCTGCCTACCTGGCAAGCTTTTGAATCAGCAGCTTACCAAAATATTCGCGATATGGGCGGAAACTGGATTGTGCTGACCCCATCCTGGACATATACCCAATCATCTCCTCCGGTTCTGGAAATTGCTGCTGGTGAAGATCCATTATGGAGCGATACTCTAAAATCCATCCAACAAGGACAGCAATACCAGCTTAATGTAGCGCTCTTCCCACAGATTAATTATCCAACATCTGAAGCGGATTTCTGGGGTTCAGAACCTCATGACGATGGATGGTGGGATGCCTGGTTTGACCGGTATCGCGAATTTATCGTCCACTACGCAGATATGGCGGCCATCACCAACACTAGAGCGTTGATTTTGGGTGCTAATGGGCTCGAGCCGGCGTTCCCAGGTGGTTTGTTGCCCAATGGTGCGGCCTCTGGCGTACCCGATAATGCTGAAATGCGCTGGCGAAGCATTATTGCAGATGTTCGGCTCCATTATAAGGGGAACCTGATGTGGGCTGTTGATTATTCGGGCAACCTGGGAATAACCCCGCCCTGGATTGATACCGTGGATCAGCTTTATATCCTCTGGTCCACCCCTTTGAGCACTGGGCCCATTACCCAAATTCCTGAATTGCAATCAGAGTTTTCACGCCGGCTGGATACAGATCTCGCTGCTTTATATCAGTCGACCAACAAACCCATGATTATTGCTATCGGCTATCCATCTGTTAATGGGGCAGCCATGGGTTGCGTCCAGCTCCCGAGTTCATGCCCTGATCTGTCAGTGGTTGAACTGCCGGGAATAAATTACCCTGGCGCCAGCCTGGACTTGTCGGAGCAGGTTGATATTTATAATGCTGCATTGAATGCAATAAATGGCCGTGAATGGATTGTGGGGTTTGTTTCCCGGGGTTACTATCCCCCCGTAGCTGTTCAGGATCTCTCGGCCTCCATTCACGGCAAACCTGCAGCCGATGTATTATGGTATTGGTTCCCCAGGATGCTGGGCGAATAACAATCATTTTCAAAAAAGGAGACGGAAAATGCAAATGTTTGGCGTAGCCAGTGAATATGGTTTGGAAAACCATGGATTACATAATCTGGGAAATGTGTACTGGAACTTACCGCCAGCCTTGCTGGTGGAATACGTTGTTCGACGCGGCGAGGGCGAGTTATCCCCAGATGGCGCAGTTATGGTGAACACCGGACATCACACTGGACGTTCACCCAATGATAAATTTGTGGTCCGTACTGGCGCTGCTTCGGATGAGAAAATCTGGTGGGGCAAAGTCAACCAACCGTTATCGGTTGAAAATTTTGAAAAACTATACCAAAAATGCATTGCCTATCTTCAAGGACGTGATGTTTTTGTGCAAGATATGTGCGCGGGAGCCCACCCGGGATACAGGCTGCCAATTCGTGTTGTTTCTGAGAAAGCCTGGGCCAGCCTGTTTGCACACGACCTGTTTATTCGTCTGCCGGCAGATCAACTACCCAAACACACACCCAGCTTTACGGTAATTCATTGTCCCAGTTTGCAGGCCAACCCGGCGGCAGATGGTGTTACCTCCAGCACTTTCATTGTGTTAAATTTTGAACGCCGTATGATCTTAATTGGCGGCTCTGCGTATGCAGGCGAAATTAAGAAATCAATTTTTTCTGTAATGAATTACCTGCTGCCCCTCCAGGGTGTGTTGTCTATGCATTGTTCGGCGAATGTGGGTGCATCTGGAGATGTGGCGTTGTTCTTTGGCTTGTCTGGCACAGGCAAAACAACCCTCTCGTCAGATCCAGAGCGTCAGTTGATCGGTGATGATGAGCATGGCTGGTCTGACGAGGGCGTGTTCAACGTGGAAGGCGGTTGCTATGCCAAGACCATCCGACTGGATAAGAAATTGGAGCCGATTATCTGGGCAGCCACCCATCGGTTTGGCGCAGTATTAGAAAACGTTGTGTATGACGCGGATTCTCGTGAAATTAACTTTGATGATGAAAGTCTTACTGAAAACACGCGTGGGGCATATCCCATTACCAGTGTGCCGAATCATGTATCAGAAGGTTATGCTGGACACCCGTTAAATATTTTCTTCCTCACTGCTGATGCGTTCGGCGTCTTGCCGCCGCTTGCCCGCCTGACTTCTGAGCAGGCAATGTACTATTTCCTTTCTGGCTACACTTCCAAGCTTGCCGGAACAGAGCGCGGTATCACTGAGCCACAGGCAACCTTCTCGACCTGTTTTGGCGCCCCATTCCTGCCGTTACACCCAAACACATACGCCGAATTACTTGGACAAAAAATTGCCAAGCATCAGGTAGCCGTTTGGCTGGTGAACACAGGGTGGACTGGTGGCCCATATGGCATTGGCAGCCGGTTTAAGCTCCCTTATACGCGGGCAATGATCCGGGCTGCCCTAACCCATCAGCTTGATGATGTAAAATTTGCTCAGGATGCGCATTTTGGGTTGTGGATACCCGAAAGCTGCCCCGACGTGCCGAGTGAAGTACTCAACCCGCAGAATACCTGGCAGGACAAGCAGGCCTATCATCAACAGGCGCAAGGTCTGGTAAGCCGGTTTGAGAAAAATTTTGCGCAATTTGCAGAAGCCGTTTCATCAGCAGTTTTAGCTGCTGGCCCCCATGTAAAATAGCGCTGAAATATCTGACTAAATCAAAAGGCCGGGCGCTATTGCCCGGTCTTTTGATTGTACATATCAGGCCATATAAACCAGGATAATTGCCGCCAGAAGCAGGAATGGTGCATAGGGTATTGGGGCAAATGCTTCGTATTTTTTCATCGCCGATCGAATGATGAGATAAATTCCGCCAAGAACGGCGGCCAGCAGTATGGTGAAGGCCAGGCTGACTGCAATGCGCGGCCAGCCTAACAAGAACCCCAAAACACCGCTCAAAAATACATCGCCAAAGCCAATCGCTTCTTCCTCGAATGGTTGATGCCTTATCAAGGAAATTAAACGGCTGAAGCCAATGCCCAGGAGATAGAGAGCAAGCATAATTCCAGCGCCACCCAGACCGCCCAATAAGGTTTTTGTCAATGCGGCGCCAATCATGCCGTCGTTATTTAGCCAGATTACACCAATCGGCAAGCATAATAACGCACCCACAAGGCTGGTGGGATGGAGAATTAATCGATGCTCCAGGTCAATGATCGCAATCAGGCCGAAATATGTAAATAATAGAACTGCCACCCAGGGCCAGAGTCGATCGGGTGGGAAGAACCAGACAATTGTTGTGAGCAGCACTGACAGGCCGAGGGTAATCCATGCCCGCCAGGAACGCTTATGATTACAGTTTCCGCAGGGCTTCATCTTGATATAAGCATTTACCCCAATCAAAGAGTCGCAGTAAATGCAGGCAGGCGACGACAGCCTGCGTGTGCGGGGTAAGACATCAGCCAGGTAATTCAGTAAATTACCAATAACCCAGCCGATTAATAAAGCCAGAGGGAGCGTGAATATAGACATAAGTTGTTCTTATCGAATTATACCGTTGCTTGTTTCTCTTGTTCGGCACGCTCGCGCATTTGTTGGCGCAACGCGTGGATATCTTTAGGCAGCAAGTAAATTGCGCCGATGAAGAAGATAAAGCATAAAATCCAGGCGCCTACACAAATGATCAAGATAGCATCTTTCATGGTTGAGTTTTGAGCAATTATGCCCGCCAGGGTTGGGGCAAGTGCCGAGCCCCCTTTGTTCAACAAAGTTTTGCAAGCGTTAGCCGTACTGCGGACCTCAGGGAGTGTTATATCATAAACTGTTGAAAGGACGTTTGGAGCCGCAAACGGGATGAATATTGTTGTGATGCAAAGCATGATGGTAAAACCGATAAAGTTTTCATTGGGTATTGCCATGGTGACCCAGAGCAGCAAAGCACCAATGATGACTCCAACGGCGCTAACGATCAGGCGACCGCGCGGATTACGCTTAAACAACCAATCACCCAGCATTCCTCCAATGGGGTAGCCGGCCGCCAAGAAGATAACGGCAATGCCCATGGTAATCAATTGTTGTGTATCTGTGAACCCGCGTTCTGTGGTCAGGTAATGGAAGAACCAGAAGGTAATCACCTGCCAGGGGAAAACGCCAAAGAAGCCTTGAATAAGGATCAGTAAAAAACTGCGTTTCTTAAACAGGCCCAAAGCCGTATGCCAGCTGAAGCGATGAATCTGGACTTTCTCCACGGCCTCCATCTCTGGCTCACTACCGCCGCGAGGAGCCTCTTTGACCCCGAAGAAGATCACAACTGCAAGCAACACACCCAGCGAACCGGTAATATAAAACACAGAACGCCAGCCGATCATTCCGCTCAGGGTCAGAGCCAGGATCATCCCGACCAGGTAACCCAATGGGCTGGTAATCTGAAGAAAGCCATATACCTTGCCGCGAATTTTGGGTGGGAAATAATCGGATAAAAGGCTGTAAAGCCCTGGATAGCTTGAGTCGTCGATACCCGTTGTTGCGCGGCTAATCAAAAAAGTTGGGTAAGTTCGGGCAATGGCGCTCAACCAGGTTGTAGAGCCCCAGATAAACGATGCCAGTGCCAGCAATTTTGCGCGGCCATAACGATCAAACAGATAACCCCACAAAGGATAGAATAATGCGCCAACAATAATTGCTCCTGAGGTAATCATCCCCATCTGAGTTTCATTAATTTGAAACTCGTTCATGATATCGGTGGTTAATGGTGAAATCAGCAGCTTGTCAGATTGGTGAAGCAGCATGAAAAAGAAGAAAACCCCAAACACAAACCAGCGATTGCTTGCTCGTTGAACAGTGTTATGTTTCAATGCGTCGGTCATGTTCTCACCTCAATATGGGATGGGTCGAGTATAGCGCAGATTGCATTTTGAGGCAATTTGATTGGTGTCATAATTTCTCCCTTGCCATTCTTCTGTGATTCGAGTAAAACAGAGAAGCAATGGACAAGAATCTTGAACGGCTGATCAAATCCTGGAAATCTTCAGAAGATTTTGCCAGCAATGTTGTTGTCTGGCAGAAGTTCCCTGAAAGACTGGGCGATTACGTTGACCTTCCAGATGAGATGCCAGAAGCATTACAAAGCACGCTGCGCGATCTTGGAATTCATTCATTGTATACACATCAGGCGGAAGCGGTGTTTCACGCCAGCTCTGGGGAAAACCTGGTGATTACTACGGGAACTGCAAGCGGCAAATCATTGTGCTATCAAATACCCGTGCTAGAAGCTCTCTGCCGTGATCCGCAAGCACGTGCGCTGTTTATATTCCCAACAAAAGCGCTAACCCATGATCAACAAGAATCTATGCAGGGATTGCTGCAGGTACTAGGTAAGCACCAGCCGGATTTGTCTAATCTTGTGACCAGTGTTTACGATGGCGATACTCCTACAGCTCAACGGCAATTAATCCGCAGTCAGACGCGAATATTGATGACTAATCCCGATATGCTGCATACGGCAATTTTGCCGCATCATACACTTTGGGCTGATTTTATAAGTCACCTACGATTCGTCATTCTGGATGAAATCCATGTATACCGAGGGGTGTTTGGATCGCATATAGCCAACCTTATGCGCAGACTGCGGCGCGTTGCAAAATTTTATAATGCCTGGCCGCAGCATATCCTAACTTCGGCAACAATTTCTAATGCCCAGGAACATGCCAGTCGTTTTATCGAGGGCCCTGTGAGCCTTATTTCGCAAGATGCGTCGCCACATGGTGAGCAGAATGTCTTGCTCTACAACCCGCCGCTTGTTGATACAGACCTGGGCATTCGGCGCGGTGCTCTTGCAGAGGGCTTACAGCTAGCAGAACAATTGCTTGAAGATAATATTCAAAGTATCATTTTTGCTCGTTCACGCCGTTCAGTTGAATTGATGCTGAGACAATTGCAACAAACGCACAAAAATGGCTTTAATGACGTTCGGGGCTATCGCAGTGGTTACTTGCGCTCGGAGCGGCGGGAAATTGAAGTTGGATTGCGGCAAGGTAATATAAAAATGGTGGTGGCAACAAATGCCCTGGAATTAGGGATTGATATTGGGGGAATAGGCGCTGTTATTTTGATTGGCTATCCGGGAACAATTGCGGCTACCCGCCAACAGATGGGACGCGCTGGCAGACGCCAATCCACTTCAATTGCCATTATGGTCGCGTCTGCAAACCCTTTGGATCAATACCTTACCCGTCACCCCGAATTCTTACTGGAGCGCAATCCTGAACAGGCGCTGATAAACCCCGAGAACTCGTTAATTTTGTTGCAGCATTTGCGCTGTGCTGCTTTTGAGCTGCCGTTTCGAGATGGTGATGGCTTTGGAAACCTGACATCTGGCGTGATCGCTGAATTCTTGGAATATCTACGTATGTCAGGGGTTCTAACGTTGTCGGGCAAGCAATATTACTGGATTGCCGATAAATATCCGGCAGCCCAGGTCTCTTTGAGAAGCGCAGGTGGAGAGAAAATCAGTTTACGCACGGAGGTCGATGGCCGTCATATTCCAATTGGAGAAATAGATCGGCCCAGTGCTTTCTGGATGACTCACCCGGGAGCAATTTATTTACATGATGGCGTTAGTTATCGAGTTGAAAACCTGGATTTAGAAGAAAATAAAGCTGATTTAATACCGGTGAATACAGATTATTACACTGAGGCATTGCAGCAATCTGAGGTTGAAAAGATAACTGAGATTGAAAGCCAGTTAGCGCCAGCCGGCCAAAAGTGTTATGGCGAAATTCAAGTAACAACACAAATCACAGGCTATCGAAAAGTTCAATGGCTAACACGATCAATTCTGGGTTCCGAGGAATTAAGTCTGCCCTCAGTTGATTTACGTACAATAGCTTACTGGTTTGTTTTCTCCGCAGAAACCGTTGATATTTTGCGATCGTTGAATCTCTGGTCAAACGATGCCAATCAATATGGACCTAACTGGAAATTGCAGCGAAACCTGGCTCGGCAGCGAGATCGAAATACTTGCCAGATTTGCGGTGTTCCAGAACAAGATAAGGCTCATCACGTGCATCATAAAATACCGTTTCGGCAATTTCCATCCTATGAGCAGGCAAACCGTCTGGATAATCTGATTACGCTTTGCCCTGTGTGTCATCAGCGCGCAGAAATGAATTTAAGAGTGAAGAGCGGTCTATCTGGGCTGGGATACGTACTCCATAATCTAGCACCAATGCTGCTGATGTGTGATCAATTCGACCTTGGGGTCCATTTGGATCCACAATCTCCTCTGGGTGATGGGCAACCTACAATTGTTTTGTACGATTTGGTGCCGGCAGGGATTGGTCTAAGTGATGCCTTGTATTTGCAGCACCGGGGCCTTGTGAAACAGGCGTACGATTTGGTCAAACATTGTCCCTGTGGTGATGGCTGCCCTTCCTGCGTGGGTCCGGGCGGCGAAAATGGTGGTGGGGGCAAACGTGAGGCCTTGGCACTTCTGGCTGTACTCAACGGATTGGATATTTCAAATGGCTGAGTCGCTGGCAGATAAACTTAAGGCTCTGGGAGTTCAAATGGGAGCCCCAAAAATCCAAGCGCTGCCTCCTCAAAAGCTAAATGTTGAGGAGATATTAGGTCTGGAAGCAATTCGCCATCAAGATGATATTGCTTATGTTTTTAAAGAAAACTACACTAGTTCCCATCAACACGGGATTATCAATCTTGGCAGTCCAACAATTTTGCAACCTGAAATTCTGACGCAATGGGCTCGCACAAAACCAATAAACCCAGAAGGTCTCATTTTTTTGGATACTGAAACGACCGGATTGGCAGGCGGAACTGGCACTTTTGCTTTTTTAGTCGGCCTGGGTTGGTGGTCAGATCAAGGATTTGAGCTGCAACAATTATTTTTACGTGAGCCAGCGGAAGAAGCCGCTTTGCTTAATTATTTAGAGGAGCAAATTAGGCGTTTTGAGGGCGTGGTTACGTTCAACGGGAAATCTTTTGATGCTCCCCTGTTGAATGCGCGTTACACGATCAATTCTTTGCAGTCGCCGCTTAAGGGAATTGACCATATTGATTTACTGCACCTCTCTCGGCGCATTTGGCGAAACCGCCTTGCCGATCGGTCATTGGGGAATTTGGAAGAGCAGATTTTGCGTATCTCGCGTTCGGCAGAGGAAATTCCTGGATGGATGGTGCCGGAAATTTATATTGAATACTTGCGGACTGGCGATCCAGCGCCGTTAAAAGGCGTTTTTTACCATAACGCGATGGACATCCTCTCGTTGGCAGCTCTGTATGTCTATCTGGTAAACTTTTTAGAAGCCCCCTCTCGAATGGATGCGCCCCAAGGGTTGGACATGATGGCTGTAGCACGCCTCTATGAAGAGTTGGGGTACATTCCTCAAGCACTAACTCTTTATGACACCTGCCTGTCAACTGAGCTGCCAAAGGAATTTATGGAACAAGCTTTGCTGCGGTTCGCTTCGATTTATCGCCGAGAACGACAATGGACTAGCGCCGTTCGTTTATGGGAAAGAGCTGCCGGAGAACTGGGGAGCATTGCTGCTTGTGTTGAATTAGCTAAATTCTATGAGCATTGCGACCGTAATAAAACTGCAGCTCTGGAATGGACAGAGCGCGCCGAAGGACTACTCCCCACCTTGCCAGTTCAGATGAAAGACTATCGGGTCAAGTTAATTAATGATCTACAGCGGCGTCGTGTTCGTTTAGTGAAATAGGCTTGGTTGGTATTAAAATTGTGTTTAAATGGCTATGCGCATTTAATATTTTATATACTTGATCGTGCAAAATTATTGGCTCGCGATCTAAATTGCTCTGATCTCAAGCGTTATGCGCTGATTGTACAAGATGTTGAGCCTTTTGGTAATACTACCGGGCTCCCCTGCTCCAACCTTCTGTTCCCCAATTGATACAACAGGCAGCACGCCTCGGCTAGCGCTGGTAATGAATGCCTCCTGTATCTGGTTAATGGCATTCTGTTGAATCCCCTCAAAAGTAACCGGGATATTTGCCCGGTGCGCCTCTTGCAGCACCAGGGACCGGGTAATACCGTTCAAAATATTATCGCCAGCCGTATAGATTGTTCCATCCTTTACAGCATAGAAGTTACTGCTCAATCCTTCCAGGATTTCTCCTCGTTCTGATACCATCAAGGCCTCATTTACATCCGGAGGGAATGTAGACCGTGCCATGTCGGCAACCGCAATAAATTCCGTGCCTTTTTTCATAGGATTATTGCGGTGCGAATCGCTAAAAATAGCCTTTACACCGAGGCGGTAAGCTTCTTCTGGAATCGAGTGCAATGCCTCTGTCAGTGCATAAATATCACCAATGTTTTTAGACAGATCAACAACCAACCTTATTCGGCAGTTTCCGCCCTGATATGATTGAATAGCCAGTCGAATGACCTGTCTTACCAATCGGCGCTTCAATTTTATGGAATACCCTGCGAGGGACGCGGATTCCTTCAATCGATCCAGATGTTGGGGAAAATGCAGAGCCTTATTACCTTCATAAGTCCGAAATGTTGTATAAACCCCTTGAGGGAGATGTAAAGTCGTTCTGTCCAAACCGTCAACTGGGCAATCAATTTGCTGTATAGAACCTGATGAGTTCAATAAATAATATGGCATAATTAAATCCTCTGCACTACGGGTAAATGATACGGAACGATTATACATGCAAAACCAAGCATAGAAGGTGCGTTATGAAAAAAAGAACTCCTATTCCCGCCTGGATTATCAATGCAATCACTTTTTTATTGGTGTTATTCATTGCGGTTATCTCTTTCTTTGCTGGCAGGCTGAGTATTACCTGGCTGCCGGGCACCACAGGAAGATTTGCTTTATTGAATCAAGTCTATAACCTCCTGGAACAGCAAGGGCTGCCCCCCATGCCAGAACATACCTTGTTGGAATACGGGGCGGTAAAAGGCCTGGTGCAAGCCTATAACGACCCTTACACAGTCTTTGTGGAGCCACCGCAAGCAGAAATTCAAACCAATCTACTCACCGGCAGCTATGGCGGGATAGGAGCGCGTTTAGAACGTGATGCGGAAAACCGCGTACTGCTTTACCCCTACCCTGGCTCACCGGCCGCCTTAGCCGGAATAAATGACGCCGACCAGCTTGTATCCGTGGATGGGTTTGTCGTCTCTGCCGCAACGAACATGGATGAGATTATCGCTGCAATCCGAGGGCCTATTGGAGAAAGCGTAGAGGTGACGATTGCTCGATATTCTGGCTATACGCAGTTTGAGACTTTACAAATTGTTCGCGCCGAAGTCGCCTTACCCTCTATGACCTACAATCTTCTTCCCGATGCGCCATCGATCGGAATCATCCACCTGAGCGTTATTGCTGAGACCACACCTGATGAGTTGCGGCAGGCGGTGGCCGCCTTATCCGATCAGGGAGCGAAGGGGTTTATTCTGGATTTGCGTAATAACGGCGGCGGTCTAGTTGAAAGCGGTGTGAACACGGTCCGGCTTTTTGCTGTTGAGGGTGCAATTTTCGAACAGGATTACAAAAACCAGAACCCTGAAACAACCGTTATCCATACTCGCGGAGAGTTTTCTGATCTGGATCTGGTGATTTTAGTCAATCAAAATACAGCCAGTGCAGCTGAGATTATTGCCGGCGCCCTGCAATCGCAAAAACAGGCGAGGCTTGTTGGCACAACGACTTATGGGAAAAATTCAATCCAGCTTGTGTTCAGCTTATCTGATGGTTCAAGCCTTCATGTGACTGCAGCTCAATGGTCTATTCCTGGCCTCAGCGGATTCGGTAATGGAATCGGGCTCAAACCCGATATTGCTCTGAGTGTTGATGCGTCAGACGCCGAGTATATTCAAGTAGCCGTCAACGCTTTGAATAAATAGACTGCAAAGTCTCGTAATCGGCCATTGTGTCCACGTCCAGCAGCATAGCCTCATCTTCCCAGGGCAAATATTCAATAGGATGTGAGGGGAACAATAGCCGCCCTCCTGCATCACCCTGCAAGGCAGCCAGCGCATCGAACAAGGATTGGTCAAAGATTACGGGATTACCTCTACGTCCAGCAATCATTGGGGCTGTTATGGCTGCCAGGGTACGCGTGCGTAAGTCTATAAGTGAATTAATCAACGAAGTGGTAACTTGAGGTTGATCTGCAAGCAAAAAACCGGCTCCGCCGCAGCCGTATTTTTCGGCGAGCAAAACACCTAATCGAACCGAAGAACTCTGGCCAGTCTGCCATTCGCTGTTATGGATCACAACAACATTCAGATCGTTCAATGCAGGGCGTATCTGGGCGTCATTGGAGCCCAAGACGACCACGACTGGCTCTAAGCCCGATTCCAGTGCTGTTAATGCCACCCGCCGGATAAACGGGATACCGTCCCAATTTAATAGCACTTTGGGGGCGCCAAACCGCGATGCAGCGCCCGCGGCCAGTATAACCGCAGCTGTCCTCTCGCAAACCGGGCCAACAACCTTTTGCTTGAGAGATGCAGTAAATGCCCGATGATACGCCGAGGTCAATTGTTTCGGCAGTTCTCCTAAGATGGGTTTGTCTTCAAGCTCGTCTGCCTGATTAAGCAGCACAGATCGCTGGCAACCGACAGGGATATTTTTAAGTCCGCCTAAGGGATGGGTAAGAATTGCCGTCAGGTGATCGGCTGTAAGCGGCGAGCCGGATTCCAGTTTCAATAATTCAGTTGCTAACTCAGGGCGATGGAACCAGTCTGCAGACAGGGGTTTGTTTAATCCCGATAAGCCACAAACAACGACAACATGGTTCACCCAATCCGGAATTGCCGGTTCGTAGTCTGCCGGCATTTTGATGGGCTTCTGTCGCGATCCATCTGCCTCAATCAAAACGGGCCAATTGTGTCCTTCGGCCGCGCAACGAATCTGCGCCAGGGATTTTGAAGAGGGGCCAGTAAACCTGTGTGCGCCTGTCAGGGGACCAGTCAACAGCCAAATTCCAGAATTATGTTCAGCTATCTCATCTATCCAGCTGACATCATTTGGGTCAAGAATTCGGTGATGATCTGCTAACGAAATTTGCCAGTCGCCAAGATGCGTTGTTGTTGTTACAAGCACAGGCTGCGGCAGTTGGTGCGCAAGCTGAAACATGGCAGTCGTTTTGCCGCCAGCGCCAACAAAAGCTACCCTTGATCCAGCATCTACGCGAAGCGCACGACGCAAATCCATATCAAACAAATAAGTGAGGTCTCAGCGGCGGATAAGACAGAATCGCTTCCAATACGCCGCCGGCAATAGCCAGAGCTTTTTCAGACACTAAAGAGCAGAGTTGGGGATCCAGTCGAGGGTCAATATCGCCAATTTTTGCACCTGCCTCAACTGATAAGCCCGAGTAGAGCAGGCCGCGCACTAATCCCTTAAAGGGGGCGCGAACCTCCTGTCCGGCGACAATCCCAATCAGTTGGCCGCCATCAACAATATCGCCAATATCTACTTTTGCATGGAATACGCCCGCGGCCGGAGCCCGGAGCACACGATCGCTCTCGTGGGTTCCAACTTTTCCGGGGACGCCCGTATCCGATTCTGCCTCACCCTGCCAATAAACCCGTCCTAAAAAGGGGCCGCGATTGGTTTCAACTACCGCGTGACAATCACGACCAACCTGAAAACCAGGACCTAATCCGATAACAAGAGGCGCAATCGAGCAATTTAGATCAGAGGGGCGTTTCATCATTCGAGCATCAACAACCACTGGAGGTGAAAACACCTTACGGCTTTCAAATGTCGGATCGATCAGTACTGGGATTGCGTGATGCTCAAACACCTGTTCGGCTTCGGCCGGGTTAGATATGCGCCGAGCCACAACGCCTTCCACAGTTACTTCTCCGGTAAAAACTGCCTGGGCAAAAGCAACCGAGCGCCGGACAACCATGGGTTGAGCGGTTTCGGTGATCAGTACCTGCCAACCCGCGCGCCATAATCTGAGCGCTACGCCGCTGCCCAGGTCTCCACCGCCGCGCATGATTGTTCTAAAGGACATATTGTCCTCAATCCTTTATCTTGCCCAGTCCGCGTAAAACGCGCTCAGGAGTAACAGGGAAATCATTGAACCAGACGCCTGTCGCCATGTGCAAGGCGCTGATCAATGCAGGAGCAAAAGGCATTAGCGGCATTTCACCCATCCCGCGTGCTCCCCAGGGGCCGCGGGGATCCGGATATTCAAGCAAGACGGATTGCACTCGATCTGGCACATCAAGGACTGTTGGGATTAAATAAGTTGAAAGGGTTCTGGTTTGCGGAATACCACCCGGCTGCCGGAAGTCTTCCATGACGGCATACCCAAGACCTTGCACAACCGCACCCTCAACCTGCCCCTGCACCAGCATTGGGTTTAAGGCATGACCGACATCATCAGCGCAAACAACGTTTAGAATGCGAATTTCGCCAGTTTCAAGATCAACCTCAAGATCAATGGCTTCAGCAACATAACCATATGCAAAATTGGGATTTGACTTCCCCGTCTCTGGATCAAGCGGTGTTGTGGCTGGCGGACGGTACTGATAAGTAAGCTTAACCGGGCGTTCTTCGGCTTTCCATCGCTCTAATGCGCGTTCACAGGCGCCTTTGATGGAATTGCCAGCCATAAAGGTCATCCTGGAAGCTGAGGCGCTGCCAGACGGCGGGGTCATAGCCGTATCCGAGACCACAAGATGCACTCGAGACATAGGAATTCCCAGAGCTTCGGCTGCCATCTGAGCGAACACGGTATGCGCCCCCTGCCCTACATCTGCGCCAGAATGATACAAAACAGCGCGCTCGATTTCTGCTGATCCGTACAATTCTACTGTTGCGGTGCATTGCTCGGGAGCGCCGAACGAGAAGCCCACATTCTTAAAGGCACAGGCGAACCCCAAGCCGCGGCGTTTATGCGGAGCGGAGCTCTCCAATCCATGGCTCAAACGCCAGCCGCTGGGCGTGTTTTTCCAACCCGCCTCTTCAGCGCAGCGTTCCACCACCTGGGCAATGGTTACGCCTTGAGGAAGTGGTGTACCCACCGAAAGAAGCGAGCCCTCGCGCAAGACGTTTTTCATTCGTAGTTCTATGGGATCCATTCCCAGAATTTCTGCCAATTTATTCATTTGCAGTTCGGCAGAAAATGCGGCTTGTGGGCCACCAAATCCACGAAAAGCACCATTGGGCAAGTGGTTAGTGTAGACAGCACAAGAATCCACTTTAACATTCGGAATTTCGTACGGCCCGGTGCACATAATGGTGGCGTTTCCGAGCACCTTAGGCGAGGTGTAAACATATGCGCCGCCATCGGCAACAATTTCCACTTCGGCAGCGACCAGCTTGCCCTGTCGGGTTGCACCCCAGCGAGTGCGGATTGAATACGGGTGACGTTTATGATGTCCAATAATTGACTCTTCGCGACTCCAGATGATTTTGACGGGGCGGTTAATGCCGCGCTGATTCATTCGCCAAACAGCCAGCGCCAAAATAATCTGAACCGACATGTCTTCACGCCCGCCAAAAGCACCGCCAATTGCCGGGTAAATCACGCGGATTTGCTCCAGAGGAAGTCCCAGCGAGTGGGCAATTTGCTCCTGGTCTTCGTGCGTCCATTGGCCGGCAACGACAACGGTTATACGTCCATCCTCGTCAATATAGCTTATGCCTGCTTCGGGTTGAAGATAAGCATGCTCCTGGGCAGGGGTTTCATATTCTCCAGTAACAACAACATCAGCCTCAGCAAAGGCAGCATCCACGTCGCCTTTGCGAATTCTAAAGCGGCAAAAAACATTTGAACCGCGCTCGGGGTGCAGTAAAAACGCATCAGGCTCCATCGCCTTGCGCGAGTCGGTCATCACGGGCAGGTCTTCATAATCAACCCGGATTTTGTCGCAAGCCTGAGCTGCAATTTCCTCGGTCTCAGCAACAACCAGAGCCACATGATCGCCTACAAATCGGACCCGGTCACCATACGGATTGGTTGACCCTGGACCACAAAGGACGGGTTGATCAGGGACACCCAGCCCATACTCATTAACAGGCACATCTTTTGCGGTGAAAACCGCAATCACACCGGGGATAGATTCAGCCTCGGTGACATCAATTGAGCGAACAATGGCATGGGGATGTCCGGCAAACAGAACTTTCATATAGGCCTGCCCGGGCAGATTGAAATCGCCGGGGTACAGGGTTTCTCCGCGTACCTTTCCAACGGCATCAATGCGAGCAACAGATTGTCCTATTACACTCATGTTCAACTCCTCGGATTAACGGCTCTTTTTCTTTCCTCGGAAAGCCTGCCGAGGCACATCAAAGGGACCGTACTGCGGCGGGGCTGTAATTCTATAAAGGATCATCGTTATCAACTGGAATAAGAAGAAGAGGATAAACGCAACGATGATTGTCAACAAGGCTTTTACAATCAGGAGTGGATCGTGGGGTAAAAAGCTGATCTCGTTATGATAAATCAGGCCCTTTGGAATGCGGAACCACTCATTAACCTTGTTGGCTTCAATCAAGGCTAGTGCACCAAAGTACCCCAAAATCGGGGTTAGTATCATCAAGACCCAGCCAATTCCACGCCAGACAGGGTGAATGTCGGGCCGAGATGGGCCCGGGTCGGCCTGCCGAAGACTGCCACCATAATGCTTACCCATGATTTACTCCTCCTTGCTCTTTTAATAAAGCAGCCAGCTCAATCGCCTCAACAATTTTGTAATAACCCGTACACCGGCAAAGATTGCCGGTGATTGCCTGCTGAATTTGTTCGCTGCTGGGCTGAGGATATTCCTCCAGTAATTTTGCGGCCGACATGACAAACCCGGGTGTACAGTAACCACATTGCACAGCACCTTTTTCTACAAACGCCTGCTGCACCGGGTGCAGCACATCGCCTTCAGAGATACCCTCCACAGTCGTGATTTCTGCGCCATGCGCTCTAGGTGCCGGTACCATGCAGCTCATCACAGCCATTCCATCCAGATAAACAGTACAGGCGCCACATTCGCCCTCGGCGCAACCTTCCTTGGTGCCAATCAGTCCGGCATCTTCTCGCAATAAACGCAAGAGGGTTTTGTTCTGACCGGTTTCAAACGTATACACCTTGCCATTGATTGTGGTAACAATCGGGGTATCGGCATGATGCATTTGGGATTGTTTGACCGTGCCGTTTTTCCGGCGATCTAATCCACCACTTAATAGCACTGGTTCGGCAGGAAAGCCCAGGGTCTCGTTTTTATTTAGGATAGCATTGAGGGCGCGGGTTACAATCACTTCAACAATAGCCCGGCGGTATGAGGCCGAACCGCGCACATCCGTAATCGGACGGGCCGCATCCGATGCCAGTTTTGCAGCTTTTGCAATCACACTTTCGGTAAGGGAGCGTCCCATCAGGTAAGTTTCGGCTTCCACGGCATGGATGATTGTCGGCGCAACCGCCCCCAGTGTAATTGAAGCCTGAGTGATTTTCTGATTTTCAATCATTACAATCGCAGTGGCATTAACCAGAGAGATGGCCTGGGCATGACGTAAAGCATACTTGATGAATGCTCCGCGTTGATTTTGCTGCAATGCCGGGAAGCGAATATCAACCAGGGCTTCATCAGATTGCATTATCGTTCGGCGAACGCCCAGATAGAATTTTTCCAACGGGACAATGCGGGTGCCGCTGGTGGATCGCAAGACAACTTCTGCACCCAGCGCCATTAATGGCGAGATGGTATCATTAGCGGGCGAGCCTGTAATCACATTGCCGGCAATCGTTCCACGATTGCGGATTTGGGGAGAACCAACTTCCCATGCGGCCCGCGCCAGCGGATATGCCATTTCGCGGATTAATTTAGAGCTGGCACAATCGTTGTGTGTTACCCGCGGGCCAAGATGGATCCATTGCTGATCGTCCAGCACAATTTGATCTAGTCCAGGTATGCGCGTGATGTCAACCAGGATCTTGACATCGGGTCTGACGCCGCGCTCCATTTCTAAAATAAGATCGGTACCTCCAGCAACAACACGAACCTTCTCCCGATATTGATCCAGGGCAGAGATGACTTCCTCTATGTTTGCTGCACTAATATATTGATCCCACATATCGACTCCTGCTTAGGCCTGCATAGATTTACCGGTGCCGCGATATCGCAACATGACAATTTCAGACAATATGCTCAGGGCAATCTCTTCGGGTGTTTCAGCATTTAGCTCCAGACCCATGGGGGAATGGACGCGACGGAGAGCGTCCTCAGATATCCCGGCGTCCAGCAATGCCTGTTTTGTAAACGACCATCGCCGGCGGGAACCTATAATGCCGATATATCCCGCATCTGTCTCTAATAATGTCGGCAACCCTTCAATATCCACATCGGAGCCGCGAGTTGTCAGTACAAGAGATACTTGCGGCGTAATATTCATCATGGCTGGGAGTTGCGACAGTGTGCAAGGATAAAAGAAATCTGCATCCGGGTGTGTATCTGATGTACATAATTCGATGCGATCATCCGAAACGCCGACCAGAAACCCCAGCCAATGCGCCAATTGAACCACAGCTTTACCGACATGGCCGCCGCCAATCACAATAATTGACGGGCGCGGGAGGATGGGCTCGACATAAACCTCGACTGTGCCGCCGCAAACGCCAACATCTCCCTTGGATGGATCAATCATGCTGTACTCCAGTAAACGCGTTCGACCGTCTCGAAGGGAATCAAGTGCTTCTGCTTTGACCCGATTCTCCACCTCGCCGCCGCCAACAGTGCCCAATATTTGCCCATCGGCATAGACGAGCATTTTGCAGCCCTCGCGCCGGGGAGTTGCTCCGCGGGTGCGCACAATGGTGCACAAAGCTCCAGCGGTATTATTCTTCTCCAGGTCAACAACAGCCTCAAGAATTGAGGTCATATATCAGCCTTCTTTCAGCAATTGTAAGGCGCGCCAGATCCGTTCCGGTGTGGCAGGATTCTGATCTACATTTGCGCCACACGCGTCCAAAATGGCATTACCAACTGCAGGGGCTACACCATCCAGCGGAATTTCGGCAACGGCCTTCACGCCAAATGGATGGGATGGCTCGTATGTCTCAAAAAACAATACTTCCATTTTAGGCATCTCGTCCGCCCGGAAGATGTGATAATCTCTCAAATCAGTTTCTCTGGCACGGCCATCCACGTCATAGCGCATTTCTTCGCAAACTGCGTATCCCAGAGCCTGAGCCATGCCGCCTTCAATTTGGCCGGCAGCAGTCACCGGGTTGACAATTACACCGCCATCGACAGCCATCAACAACCGATCAACTGTTACCTGTCCAGTTTCAACATCCACCGTCACTTCGGCAAATTGCGCCGCAAACGGGGGCGGCGAAGACGGGGACATATAAGAAGCAACTGCCATAATTTGCTCTTGGTCATTATGGTGCAAGGCGTTATGCGCCAGGTCAAACAGGGTGACAAAGCGTCCATCAGGTGCTTCAGCACGGCGATTAGACAGCTTAATCTGATCGGCTTCAACTGCCGGGCCGCTTTCGCTTAACATTTTAGCGGCCCGCTGGCAGATTTTTTCAGCAACCTGCTGGGCAGCTCGTGTGGCTGCGCCGCCCGATATATAGGTGGTGCTGGAGGCATAGGCGCCTACATCAAAGGGGGTGAAATCTGTGTCTGACGAATAGACCAGAATATCTTCAAGTTCAATGCCCAGAACTTCGGCCACCATCTGCGCCAGAACCGTGTCGGATCCTGTTCCAAGATCGGTCGCGCCAATCAACAGGTTAAAAGAGCCATCGTCATTCATCTTGAGGCTGGCGGCGCCCATGTCCAGATATGGAATTGCGGTTCCCTGCATCATCATGGCAATGCCAATGCCCCGACGCAGGTGGGGTTTGTTAGGGACCAGATGCCAGGCATCAACACTAAACTTGTCATCCCAGCCCATTACCGCTCGACCCTGCCGGACGCATTCTTCCAGGCCAACCGTATGGATAATTTCAGGGCGTGGTTCGCGGCCTTCACTCCAGGCAGTACTGAAAGGATGTAGCTCGCCGGGGCGTAGCGCATTCTTCAACCGAAATTCAATCGGGTCAAGCGCCAGCGAACGAGCGATTTTTTCCATGTGTCGCTCAACCGCCCAGTATCCCTGCGGAACACCGTAGCCGCGGTAAGCGCCCGCCGGTGGCGTGTTAGTGTAGACAACATCTGCGTAAAACCGGATATTGGGTGACTGGCGATATTTACCATCGCCAACATATAAGGCCATGGATTTATGACCAGTGTTACCAGTAACGGTTAAAGCATGGCATCCATAGGCTCCGGTATCCGTCAAAACGGTCATCTCGTTAGCTGTAATAGTGCCGTCGCGTTTGACACCGGTTTTCATATGAATGCGCATGGGATGCCGTGAACGCGCCGAGGTAAACTCTTCTGCGCGTGTATATTCGATTTTCACCGGACGCCCTGTGGCAATGGTCAGGTGAGCAGCGATATCCTCAACCAAAATTTCCTGTTTGCCGCCAAACCCACCGCCAATCCGAGGTTTGATGACACGGATTCGCTTCATCGGCAGCCCTAAAACCGGAGCCAGCACCCGCCGGGCATGGAACGGCACCTGGGTGCTCGAGCGGATGACCAAGCGATCATCCTCATCCCAATAGCTGATTACCACATGCGGCTCAATGTGGGCTTGCTGCACCTTCGGCACCTCATAATCCGCCTCAAAAATCTCATCGGCATCAGCAAATCCCTGGTCAAGATTGCCAATATCAATCCGGATTTCGGCGGCCAGATTTCGAGTAGGGTCAGAATCGGCAAAATTTACATATTCCGGCTCGTCATGCAGAATAGGCGCGCCAGGCTGCATCGCTTCGGCCGGATCCAGCAGAGCCGGCAGGGGTTCATATTCCACTTCAATCAAGCCTAATGCCTGTTGAGCAATGGCTTCAGTCTCGGCGGCTACAAACGCAACCCGATCACCCACAAAACGCACTTTATTGTCCAGTGAAAATGTGTCCAACGGCCCAGGAATGGGGTCGGATTGTCCGGCAGTCGAGTAGGCCACCCGGGGGATATCCTGCCAAGTCAAGACAGCGGCAACACCCGGCAGTGCCCGGGCTTTCGAAGCATCGATCTTGCGAATGTGCGCATGGGCCACCGGGCTCCACAAAACTTTGGCAATTAACATATTGCGAGGTTCGATGTCGGCCGTGAAAGCTGGTTTACCCTGGACCAGCTTCAAGCCATCCACTTTGACTTCAGGGCGACCAACGCGGCTGTACTGCCGGGTCTGCGGCACAGTCCACAAACGCGGCAAGACCCGGGTTTGCGTATCGGAGAAATTATTCTGGTTGTTAGCGTTGGAATCTGGCGCAATAGGCTCGGGCCAGGCTTCCGCAGGAATGGGCTCTTCAGGCAGGGCCTCTTCGCCACGCAAAATCGCGGCCGCCCGCAAGATGGCCTCAACTGGTTTTACATATCCAGTGCAGCGGCACAAAATTCCAGACAGGGCATCGCGCGCTTCCGCTTCTGTAGGCGTTGCGTTTCGTTCCAATAAGGCCAATGCAGCCATAACCATGGCTGGTGTGCAATAGCCACATTGGATGGCGCCGCTCTGGAGAAAAGCCTGCTGAATGATGTGAAGACCGTCTGTCTTTTTCCATCCCTGGCGGGGATGTTCTCCAACCTTTTCGATCGTCTGCAAGACATGACCATCCACCTGTGCCGCCAGGAGGGAACAAGAATTCACCGGGTGCCCATCCAGTAATACCGTACAGGCGCCGCATTCGCCTTTCTGACAGCCCCCGAACTTGACGCCAAAATATCCTTCACGGCGCAAGACGTGCAACAGTGTGTCTGAAGGGGAAATCTGCCAGGTCTTAGATTCGCCATTGAGTTTTACGGTAATATTCATTGCTTAATTCTCCCGCTTCATGATGCGATTGACCAGAACCGCTGCTACGGCTTGGCGGTAGGCTGATGATGCCCAGGCATCATCGCTCTGGCTGCAGGCATTTTTCACGGCCAGAGATGCAGACGCAGCATCATCCTGCCCATCAGAAGCCAACACCGGTGTATCTCCAAAGCCACCAACAACAATGCGTACTCTATTTGAGCTTTGCCAGCGGCAAACTGCGACACAAACGATAGGCGTATCGACCGGAGTTCGAGCAACAGTCTCCATGCTGACCTCAACATTGGCGGGCAGTTGAACCTCGGTCAACAGGTGATTTCTCTGACGATGGACGCGCAATGCCAACCAATCTCCCAGACCAACGGTCTCATTTTGAGGTTGCCAGGTCAGCCGTGCGTCCATTGCAAGCAAAACGGAAAGTAGAGGGGACCGTCCATCGCCAGCGACAATTGCACCCGCGACTGTGGCTGTATTGCGGACATTCAGGCCAGCCTCAAGATATGCCGAGCGCCGCAAAGCTTCGGGCAGAGACGGGGCTTCGGTCAGGGTTTGCAAGGTGACAGCCGCGCCAATCTGAAGGGTATTTTTCCCAAAGGCCAACCCATCCAGCCCAAGACGTTGAAGATCCACAACGGCAAGATCCAAATGTGAGTATCGACTCAGACGCGTTCCCCCACCCATTGGAACTGTGGTGGGATTGGCGCGCGCTAATAAATCCAACGCCGCTGAGATTGTCTCTGGTCGGTGATATTCAATAATCATTAGAAGACCTCCTGGGATCAGGCGCTTAATGGAGAGAATGTGTCAATCAATAATTTAACATCGCCGCCTACCGGATAGAGAATTGGGCATGTGCAGCCATTATTCATATACTCAGCGACTTTTTTGCGGGCCTCGTCGGGTGTGCCGGAGGCCGTAATGCGTACAATCAACTCTTCTGGGACCAGATGTTTTGCTTTTTGAATCTGCTCATGGGTTGCAGGCCATCCCAAAATAGATTGGATTTCGGTCACAATATCGGTCGAAACGCCTGAGGCTTTAGCAATGTGGGGTTGCTGCGCCAGATACTGCGTCAGGAGTTCGCGAGTGGTATCAATTGCGCGGTCATGGTCATGATCCACTGAGCACACCACCAGTTGTGGTCGATCAATGTCATCCAAAGTTCGGCCTGCCTTACGGGCGCCTTTGTCCAATAATTCCAAAGCCTTAATATTGTATTCCGGTGGGACACAATAATTCATGACCGCACCATCGGCGATTTCACCGGTCAATTCCATCATCAAGTCGCCGGTTGCGCCGAGGTAAATGGGAACGTTGCGGGGCTCGCGCCGGCCATGCACAACATCCAGTTCAATCCCGTCTACGTGAACAAATTCACCGTGGAAGGTAACTCTTTCCATGTTCAACAAACGCTTCATGATAGTGATAGTTTCGCGCATCGCCAGCAAAGGTTTCTTGCGATCAATGCCCACATTCCGAGCCAACGGGTCCCACCATGCGCCAATGCCACAAATAATGCGGTTTGGGGCCAGATCATCCAAAGTCAGATAGGTAGCAGCCAGCAAGCCAATGTTGCGCGTCCAGTTATTGATGACGCCAGAACCAACTTTAATACGCTCTGTAACTGCTGCGTAGGCCGCCATGGGAACAATTGCATCGCGCACCAGACGGCTTTCAGCCTGCCAGACAGCGGCAAAGCCTTTCTGCTCTGCATATCTGACATAATCCAATCCGTCACGCAAATCGTGAGAGTCTTGCAAATACAGGGCAACTTGATCGAACATGGCGAATCTCCTTTTGTGATTTCAGAAACAAAATAAGGTCTAGCTATGGGTCAACCTGGGCTGATTGAATTTGCCGCAGCAATTCTAAATCTTCAGGCAGGTCCAGGTCCAGAGACAGGGACGAAAGTTGACAAACCTCAACCCGCATTCCCAGGCGAGCAGCCTGCTCAACATGTTTATGATAGGAGCCCGGGCCATAAGTATATTCCACCTGCCCGGCCGGGCTGAGATACAGGGCATTGGTGCCGTCCATGTGGCGGTCGGGTGCAATTACCATGACGGGCGGAGGGCCAGCACGCGAGATTAGCTCTTCAATATCGCGGGCGGTGATAAGCGGCAAGTCGGCGGGCAAGATTAGAATATCTTGCGCTGAGTACACTTTTGCTACAGCCGTAGCTCGCCGCAAGGCTGTGTTCAAATTGAGTTTACCTTCTTCTTGCACTGTGCGAGCACCATGGTCTCTGGCCAGTGCAAGGGCAGCAGGATCACGACTTACTACCAGCACAGAATCAATCTGCGGTACGGATGTCAGCGTCATCAAAATATTGCCCAGCATGGTCATATTCAACAAGGCGCGTTCGTCTTCCGAAAGAACGCCAGCCAGGCGGGACTTTCCACGACGCAAGGGTTTGACAGGAACAATCGCCCACAAGCTCATGCTGGAAGTGAACCTCCGATAATTTTTCTACAAAACGCAGTCACTTCGCTGGCCAATCTTTGACGATCGGCAACGCTTGACATAATACTGTCGGTTTCCAATACGATTATACCCCAGCGAGCCATAATCTTTGCATCCTCGCTATCCAAACGATCTAAAACAAAACCTGACAAAAATTCACGGTAATGCTCGGCGACTGCTAATGCCGATGGTGTTATGCCAAGCTCGGCATACATTTTTGCTGCTGGACCGCGTACTGTTTTGCCATTGATGATTGGAGAAATTGCGACAACCGGCTTGCTGCGAAGCACTTCAGAAATGCCAGGGACAGCTAAAATAGGACCAATGCTAACCCAGGGATTGGAAGGAGCAAAGATGACAACGTCAGCAGATTGCAAGGCGCGTAACACACCGGGGGCGGGCGTGCATGATTCAATATTTTGGAATTTGAAGCCAGCTACAACAGGTGCACAACGCAATCGCACAAAGTAATCTTGAAAACCCAAAATGCCATAATCTTTGGTTTCTACCAGAGTTGGTACAATCTCATCTGTCATGGGCAACACAGTTGGAGCGATTTTCCAGGTTGCGCAAAAATCAGACACTATCTGAGATAAAGGCTGCCCCAATGCCATTCGACGAGTGCGCTCCAGGTGAAGTCCCAAATCGCGGTCTCCAATGTGGAACCAGTTGGGCCCTCCCAGGCTGGCAGCTGTTTCAAGTGCTGACCAGGTTTCATTCTCGCGCCCCCAGCCTGTTTCAGGGTTAGCTAAACCAGCCAGGGTGTAACAGACGGTATCAATGTCTGGACAGATGCGCAAACCGAATAAGTTAAAATCATCCCCTGTGTTAACAATGATTGTCAAATCCTCAGATGGGATAACCCGGGACAATCCATCAACAAATTTTGCTCCACCAACACCACCCGCGAGTGCCACAATTTTCATTGACGATCTCGAGCGTTGAGAAAGTCGAATCTTTTGACTACGCCGGTGTCTGACAGAGAATAATAATAAGCTAAAGCAAAGTGATCCACTGTGATTTCTAATTCCATAGTTCGATGCATGAGCCCTTGCACAGCACAGCCCAGGCCAATCAGGTCAAGATCGCGGGATGCCAGCGTAACATGAGGAAACCACTGCCCGGTTTGGTAATACAGGTTAGGTTCACTCACAAATGGGGCAAGCTTTTGCCATATTTGCGCATGGCAATGAAGCATTGGGATGCTGTTTGCAATTGGCAGGTACAAGACCGGGGCTGGGCCTGTAAATAAACCAACGCCAGCGGAATAGGCATTAAATATGGTCTGTTCAGCGGCTATTTCACCCATGACCTCCAGTACCCGATCAACATCACATTCTTGCATACCCATCCAGGAAAAGTGCGGCAGAGGCGTGGCCTGAACCCCAGAAAGACCACAATCCAGTTCCAGCCAATTCCATAGTTCTTCGATTTTAAAGTGGCCCTGAACATTTAACAGAGTCAGAATAGCATACATGGGCAACTCCGTTAGCGAAACAAGTCGAGGTCGCGAGGTCGAATTAATTCACGAAGCGATCCTTCGCGCAGAGGGTAAGGGAACCCACGCACATGAACAACTGGCTGCCCTTCGTCAGCCTGCCCCATTACCAGAGAGGCTGCCGCAGCCAATTCGTCTGCAGCCGCGATGGTTGTGACCCGTAATTGATACCCAAACAGATCTGGGTCTCCGCGCTTATCAACCAGTGCGGGCAGACCAGAAACGCCAATCGCTGCCCCAACAACGCCCATCCTCCAGGCGCGTCCATGTGAATCAATAATCAGAATGCCAATGTTCTTTCCAGTAGCCGTTTGAATCTCTTGCCGGATTTGCGCCGCAGAAGCGTCCGGATCAATTGGCAGCAGCAAAGTCCAATCGTTTGGATTTCCGTACGGGCCACAAACGTTTGAGTGGTCAATGCCGGCATTCGCACAAACAAAACCCAGCCGATGCTCGACAATCAGAGTGTTAAACCGGGTGCGCAATACCTCAGAGCTCTCAGATAAAACTAGTTCAACAAATCGCGGATCCTTGCCAGTGGCCTGCGCTAACTCAAATGCGCGAGCCGATGGGGTCACATCATTAAGATTAACCAGGCGACCTTCAACTTTGGAGACTATCTTCTGGGCAATGACCAGAACATCGCCATCTTCGATGTCGATCGCGGCAGACTCCATCGTCTCAAGCAGGATTTGCGAAAGTTTTTGCCCCGGTTGAAACATGGGCAGCCCGGGGACAGGGGTAAGAGTTAACGTCAACTTTGCCTCACGGAAAAGCCGGATTATTTTTCGTCGGGGCGCGGAACGCCTGTAATACGAATACCAGCCGAATGGGTATCAAACTGTTTATTCAAGCCAATTAGGACAGAGGTCAGGCCTTCGACCACAACTGAATTTTCAATGGGACCCGCATCCCAACCGACCATTCCGGCCTGCGCCACAAGATTCAAAACTACCTGGCGGGCAGATTTTCCGGTCCCGCAGACCAATACGTCGCAATTTACTGTTTCGTCCTGCAGTAAATGCTCATAGGAGATGTTCTGGAAGGCGGCCACCACAGAAACCTGGTCTCCCAAGATTTGCTGGGCTTCTTGAGCAGCGCTTCCAGCCGGCGGCATTTGCACCTTGGTCACTTTCGGCGGAACCAGAGGTACCGTTACATCAATCACAACCTTGCCCTGAGCGTATGGACGGATGGCTTCGCACATGGCTGTGTGGGCGCTAAATGGAACCGTCAGGACGAGGAGGTCGGCAGTCTGAGCAGCCGCATCATTTGTCAATCCCTCAATCCTGGCGTCCGGTAAAAGAGCCAATAATTCTGTTGCGGTGGCCTGCGCTTTTTCGATCTGGCGAGAACCAATGACAATACCATAACCAGCTTTTGCCCAGCGATACGCCAGACCCTTTCCTTCCTTACCCGTGCCGCCGATTAAAGCAATTTTATGAACAGAGATATTGGGGGTGTCGGTCATGTTAAGCCTCCTCACAAAAGATATCAGAATTGGGAGCGATAACGTTCCCAGATCAAAGGGGCGCGTTGGCGCGCCTCGTAAGCTATGCGCTCCTCGTCCAGAGTCAACAGTTCGCGATGGCGCATTAATAGCTTGCCAGCCACCATTGTGGTTGTAATCATGCTTTCATGGAAGCCAAAGACGATATGCCAGGGCAAATTATCTGGAGTCAGGGGGGTAAATGGATGATAATCCACAAATACCACGTCTGCCTGTGATCCCACCTCAATCGTTCCGATTTTTGTCCTGGGGAATAGTTGATTGATAAGCGCAGCGTTGTTTTTAATGGCAATTTGCGCCAATAGATCGCCGGGCATGCGGCGTGGGTTACGATTCCAAAGTTTGTGGACCAGGTAGGCCGTCTTCCATTCTTCCCACATGGCATTAGAAAAACCATCGTTGCCGAGGCAGACCCGAACACCGAACCGCAGCATAGCCTCAATATCCGCAACGCCGACTCCATTGTTCATATTCGATCGAGGTTGATGCGTTACCCAGGTGCCTGTTTCTGCCAGGGTTTGAATTTCTTTGGCGTCAACATGGACGGCGTGGACAGCGATGGAGTTGGGGCCAAGTAATTTGTGGCGCGCCAGTCGATCTACCACGCGCAAGCCGCTCTTCTGCAAACTGTCATCCTGGTCGGCTAAATCTTCGGCAACGTGGATGTGAAAGCCAACGCCATCAGGGGTTTGTTCGCGGCACTGTGCGAGCGTTTCATCTGAAACTGTCAGGCTGGCATGCAAGCCAAATAGAGCCGAAAGGTGGCCTTCGGCATCATCGCCTCTCTGAATACGGTCAATGAAGCGCAGGTTTTCCCGAATGCCGGCCTTTGTACCTGCGGGGCCATTTCTATCAGTGACTTCGTAGCACAGGCTGGCGCGTACACCGGCCAGCTTAACTGCATCGGCAATGACATCTAGCGAGCCATCTATGGCTTCAGGAGAGGCGTGGTGATCTACTAATGATGTTGTGCCATGTCGAATTGCATCCACCAGGCAAACAAGCGCCGAAAGACGAACGTCCTCGGGTTGAAGAGCCCGGTCCAGCGGCCACCAGAGTTTCTGCAAAATCTCGGTAAAATTCTTTGGGGGCGTGCCCATCAATGCCATGCCGCGGGAAAAGGCGCCGTAAAAATGCGTGTGGGCACAAATATTGCCCGGCATAACGTATTGCCCACGAGCGTCCAGACGCTCTTCGGATGGGTAACGCTGCACCAGTTCATCCTCAGGGCCAACGTCAGCTATCTTTCCATTCTCAACGTAGATCGCCCAACCCTCATGGATGGAATTTTGCTCTTGCCAGGTGATTAATTTGCCGTTTGTGATAATCATTTTTTTCTCCAAGGGCACCACTTGTATGACAATTGTAGCATTAATCCTAGAGGTGCTGGCGATTAAACCCCTAATTTTCTAAAAATTGGCTATAATCAAGCTATCTAAATGAGGAGATTAGCCATGCCATCACGTTCCCAAGCGATTGAATATTATCACGCCAATCAAAACAGCGCATTTGAAGCCCTGAAGCAACTGGTAGCCATTCCTTCTGTTTCCACTGATCCTGCCCATAAGGCCGATATCCATAACGCCGCCAAGTGGCTTGCTCAGCGGCTAACCAGTATCGGGATGGAGCATGTAACAGTTTACGAAACGGCCGGGCACCCAATTGTATATGGGGATTGGCTAAAGGCTTCGGGGGCGCCAACGCTACTGATTTACGGTCATTATGATGTTCAACCGCCCGAGCCATTGGAACTCTGGAAGAGCGACCCGTTCAAGGCCGAACAGCGCGGGGACTGCCTGTACGCCCGCGGTGCGTCGGACATGAAGGGACAGGTGATGGCTTCTATTACAGCAGTAGAGGCTGCTTTGAAACAGGGGAGTCTACCGGTCAATGTCAAATTTGTGATTGAAGGCGAAGAAGAGGTTGGGTCTCCTCACCTGGCAGCTTTTTTGGACCAGAACGATCAGCTTCTGAAATGCGATGTTTGCTTAAATCCGGATGCTGGGATGGTGGCGGAAAATGTCCCTACCATTGTATATGCATTGCGGGGTTTAGCTTACTTTGAACTGAAAGTCATTGGCCCCGAGCGGGATGTTCACTCGGGTCTGTTTGGCGGCGTTGTGCCCAATCCAGCAAATATTCTCTGCGAACTGATTGCAGGAATGCACGATTCTCAGGGACACATCACACTGCCTGGTTTTTATGATCGTGTGCAATCGCTGGATAAAGCAGAGCGCCAGGCTTTAGCCAAGCTGCCCATTACAGATGAAGATTATTTGCGCCAGACCGGAGCCAAAGGGCTCGTTGGCGAAGCGGGTTATACAGCCATTGAGCGCGTGGGAGCCCGCCCAACGTTAGATGTCAACGGCATGATTTCGGGGTTCACCGGTAAAGGATCGAAGACAATCATCCCCTCGTGGGCAATGGCCAAGATTTCGATGCGCCTGGTACCCTTCCAGAAGCCGGCTGAGGTTCACCAGCAACTTGTTCGCTACTGCGAAGAACACGCGCCTGACAGCATCACGTGGGAGGTTAATTTACTGAGCAGTGGGCCAGCCTGTATTGCCGACCGAAACCACCCCGCAGCCCAGGCGCTTGCTCGAGCGCTGGAAACAACATGGAACGTAGCGCCTGTATATAAGCGAGAAGGCGGCAGCGTGCCGATCGTGGCTGATATGCAGCGGATTTTGAATGCCCCCTCGGTACTGACCGGTTTCGGCCTTCCGGATGATGCCATCCACGGACCTAATGAGCGACTCCATTTACCCACCTGGTATCGCGGCATCGAGGCATTGATCCACTTTTTATACAATTACGCCGAAAAACCATAGGTAAACAATGGCAACCGACAAATTAAAACTGCCTTCTTACGGCGGGCAAGCGCTGCTGGAAGGGGTGTTAATGCGTGGTTCGTCCTATGTGGCTGCAGCCATGCGGGCCCCTGATGGGCAGGTTGTGGTTAAGAGCGAAGCGCTGCAAGGCATCTATAAAAGCAAAATTGCAAAACTGCCGGTTTTACGGGGGCTGATTTTGCTCTGGGACGCGCTTGTGTTAGGAACAAGATATCTGGTTGAATCGGCTAATGCTCAATTAGAAGATAATTCCTCTGGAGAATCTGCGTCATCGCCGCAAAAAAGTGAGCGGATTGAGGGGGCTGCACTATACTCCACGGTTGGGGTATCTCTATTAATTGCAGTGGGAATTTTCTTCATCCTGCCAGTGATTCTGGGAGATGGTATCGGCAAGCTGATTAGCGCTTCTGAGTTTTGGCGTAATGTTATCGAAGGCGTGATTCGCTTGATTTTTCTACTGCTCTACGTTTGGGGCATCGGGAAGATGAAGGATATTGAACGCTTTTTTGCTTATCACGGCGCAGAGCACAAAACAATCAATGCCTTTGAGGCTGGCGTGGAAATGACGGTAGAGAACGTTATGCAATATCCACTGGAGCACCCTCGCTGTGGTACCGGATTTTTGTTGAGTGTGATGGTCATTTCTGTGCTGGTGTTTGCACTGCTAGGGCCACTGCCGTTGCTGTTTAAAATCTTATCCCGGCTGCTATTGCTGCCAGTGGTTGTTGTTCTGGCCTATGAATATATGCGCTGGACGGCAAATCACCTCGACTCTCCAATTGTCCGTATTTTAGTTAAACCGAACTTGCTGCTGCAGCGATTAACCACCCGCCCACCAACGCCCGATATGGTTGAGGTTGCATTGACATCGTTTAAGGCTATGCTGCAGTTAGAACAAGGCCAAGCAACGGCTACCGACACTGCAAAATAAAGAGGATCAGCCAGGCAGAAGGCGCTCAACGGCTATGCGCAGTTCGCTGGCGTTTTGATTGTTGGGCAAACTTGACAGAAAGCCAGAGGCGGTTATACTGATGATAGACAGTGAGAAAAACGTGGAGGATAACCCCAAGCCTGCCGTCTGGCAAATCATTCTGCTCAGCATTTTTTTAACGCTGGCAGCCGCAGCGGCCATCTATCTGGTTGCTGTTCCTCCGCGGGGTACGCCCCTGGTCTTGTTGAATACACCGACAGCTCAACCCATTTTTGTCCATGTTGATGGCGCTGTGTTGAGCCCTGGTGTTTATCCACTGTTGGCAAACAACCGGGTTCAAGACGCCATTCTGGCGGCTGGAGGATTTTCGGATGATGCGCGCACAGACGGCGTCAATCTGGCGGCCAGGCTGACAGATGGGCAAAAAATAACCGTGCCGCGAGTTGGAGATCCCATCGAAGCCAGCAATCCGGGCACAGAGATACGCTCTGGTAATGGCATAGGACTCGTCAATATCAACACAGCGAGCCAGGACGAGTTAGATAACCTGCCGGGAATTGGACCAACGCGGGCAGCAGATATCATTGCTTATCGAGATCAAAATGGGCCATTTACATCTATTGATGAATTACAAAATGTGGCCGGTATTGGCGAAGTAACTTTTTCTCAACTTAAAGATTTTGTGACTGTAGATGGTCCATGAATGAATTTGATTCTTTCAAAAAGGTATGAAACATGAGCATCAAAGAAACTTTAGAGCGCGAATTGCGCGAGGCAATGCGCAATCAGCAAGAATCCAAAAAACGCACCATTCGTATGGCTATCGCCGCAATCAAAAATGCGGAAATTGATCGAGGGCAGGCAATGGATGACGCGGGGATCCTGACAATCCTGCAAAAAGAAATTAAGATCCGGTGCGAGGAAATTGAAGGTGCTGAAAAAGCCGGGCGGAATGACTTAATCGCAGCGTCAAAGGAAGAGATTGTGGTTCTTGAAGCTTATTTGCCCAAACAGCTTGATGAAGCAGCGATTCGATTACTTGCACAAGCAGCGATAGCCGAGGTTGGAGCTATTGGTCCAACAGATATGGGGCGCGTGATGAAGGCCTTACTGCCGCGTGTTCAAGGGCAGGCAGCCGGAGACGTGGTTGGACGTGTTGTTAAGGAGTTGTTACAACAATCCCAATGAAACTAACCGCGATCAAGCAGTATTTTAAAAAACTGTTTGCTTTTAAATTTTGGGCGCTGGTGCTATTAATCGTGACGGGGTTGCTGGCTTTTTTTGCATTGGCGCTTCCATTAGCGATTAGACCCTCGCTCTACTCTTTGTCTGCTGGCGATGTTGTTCAACAAGACATTCTGGCGCCCAGAGACAATTCATATACTAGTGATATATTAACCAACCAGGCTCAAACAGAAGCGGCGAACAAGGTGTCCCCTGTTTACCTGCCGGTAGATCCCGGAATTGCCCGGCGGCAGTTGACAGAACTGCGCAATGCGCTGCGCTTTATTTCGTCCGTCAGGGCTGATTCTTATGCCACACCAGCGCAGAAGCTGAATGATTTATCTGCGCTCCCATTTCTGCAGGAAGATGCCGACCTCGCCAATCAGATGCTTAGCAGATCTGAACCCCAGTGGCAAATTATTCAGGCAGAGGCGTTGAGTGTTCTTGAACAAATTATGCGCGACTCAATCCGAGAGGATCAGGTTGAGAATGCACAACAGGGAATTATCGCGCTAATCAGCTACGCGCTGCCAGAAGACCAGGCAACAGAAGTTGCCAATATTGTCACTCCTTTTGTGGTTGCCAACAGCCTGTACAGTGAAGAAAAAACCATATTGGCCCAGGAACAGGCAAGAGCTGCAGTTCTTCCGATCAAGAAGAGCTATGTTGCCGGAGAAATTATTGTCCGGCGCGGACAGGTTATTACCGAAATTACTCAGGAAGCGCTTCAATCTTATGGTTTTACACAAAAGGGATCTACAAAATTTGATATTTGGGCAGCGGGGGCCATAACACTGATCGTCTTTGTCCTGGGTTTCATGTTCTTCAGGGTGCGCAAACCACACATATTGAAGAACCTATCCGCCCTGCTGATTATTTCTTTACTGTTCTTGCTCTTTCTTTATGGTGCAAAATTACTGATCCCTGACCGGGTGGTTGTGCCCTATTTGTTCCCGTTGGCAGCGTTTGGGATGACAATTGCTTCCCTTTTTAGCCTGGAAATCAGTTTGATATTAAGTGTTGGGCTGGCGATATTAACGGCCTTTGGCAGCGGCGGTGGGATAGAATTATCTATCTATTACATCATCACAACAATGGTCGGCACACTAGCCCTGGGCAAGGGACAACGAATTGCCAAATTCTTTTCAGCGGCAGCCCTGATTTCGGCATCCGGTGTTGCGGTACTGGTTGCCTATCGCTTGCCAAGTTCTACGCTGGATACCAACGGGATGATAACGCTCGGTGGTGCTATTTTGCTCGCGGGGATTGCCTCGGCCACGCTCACGCTATTGCTGCAATCTTTTGCCGCCCAGGCATTAGGAATGACCACCGCTTTGCAGCTCTGGGAAATATCCCGCCCGGATCACCCTCTGCTGCAATTTATTCTCAGGAATGCCCCGGGAAGCTATCAACACAGCCTACAGGTTTCTAATCTGGCCGAGCAGGCCGCTGAAGCTATCGGAGCCGATGCCCTGCTCACTCGCGTTGGCGCAATTTATCACGATGCGGGCAAAGGGACCAACTCAGCATTTTTTGTGGAAAACCAGGCAACCGGAGAAATCAACACTCACGATGACCTGGACCCAGTTACCAGCGCGGCAACAATTATTCGCCACGTAACCGATGGAATCCAGCTAGGGCGCTCTTATCGGCTGCCACGTCGGATTATTGATTTTATGCGCGAGCACCACGGCACCCTGCTGACCCGATATCAATATACGCGTGCCCTACAGGCTGCTGGCGGCGACGAATCCAAAGTTGAGGTTGAACGATTTCGCTATCCGGGACCCCGACCACAATCCAGAGAAACGGCGCTGCTGATGCTGGCAGACGGATGCGAAGCCCGGGCGCGCGCGTCTTCGCCTAAAAACGAAGATGAGCTGCGTGTTTTGATTCGAAAGACGATTCAATACCTGCAAAACGAAGGGCAATTAGACGACACGAACTTGACGCTTAAAGACCTTAATCTGATTACCGAATCATTTGTGACCACACTGCGAAATACCTATCATGCCCGGATTCAATATCCTGAAGCGCCTGTGAATGGAACGGCAAATCCAGAAGACGGGAAACCCTAGAAAATCAAGAGGCCTACGATGATTTATCTCAAGATTACCCCGGCATATAAATCTGATGTTTCAGCGACAAAGCTCAAAGAAGCCGCTAAAGCCGCCATGAAACATCAAAAATCAGAAAAATCGGATTTAACCCTGGTTATCACTGATGACAATGAGATACAGGAGCTCAATCGGACCTATCTTGACAATGATGCGCCAACAGACGTCCTTTCGTTTTCGTCAGGAGAGCTTGACCCTATTAATGGACGTTTGTACCTGGGCGACATCATTATCTCGTTTCCACGGGCCCGGCAACAGTCGGAGGCAGCCGGGCACCCTGTTGAGAACGAAATGCAGCTCCTGGTTGTCCACGGTGTGCTGCATTTGCTGGGGCATGACCATGCCGATGACGTAGAAAAAGCCAGGATGTGGCAAGCGCAAGAAGAAATATTAAACTCTATTGGATGCCAATTGGCCAGACTACCAGGATAATTCTATGCGTGACTTTATTGCTTCGCGTCCGCGTTCGTTTCGATATGCGTTTTCGGGTTGGTGGCATGTGCTGCGAACCCAGAAAAACACCCGGATCCATGCGCTGGCTACTGCTTGTGTGATTGCGCTGGCGATCTGGTTAAAATTATCCCTATTAGAGTGGGGGGTGCTAATTATTGCTGTCGGTCTGGTCTGGGCTGCTGAGTGCATCAACACCGCGATTGAAGCACTTGTAGATCTGGTTTCCCCCGACTACAACCGGCTTGCGGGAATCGCGAAAGACACCGGCGCAGCTGGTGTGCTGGTGTGTGCGATTACTGCCGCAATTTTAGGCTTTCTGGTGCTGGGGCCGCCGCTCTGGAAAATCGTCTCGGGGTGGTTTTAGCGCAGTGGCGGCTATAAATATTCCCGCAAGCTGTGCTCAACAGCATAGGCCGCGGCTTCGGCGCGGTTGCTGACACCTAATTTCGACAGAATGCTGCTGACGTAATTGCGGACAGTGCCTTCACCAAGGAAGAGTGCCTTGGCAATTTCCCGATTTGTCTTACCTTCTGAAACCAGTAGCAGAACATGACGTTCCTGCTGGCTCAGATTGGCAAATGCCGAGGCTTCTTCTTCCTTTACAGCGCGCCGCACCTCTTGAAATACACGCTGCGTGACAGCCGAATCAAGCGAGGCCTCGCCTCGCCCAACCGCCTCAATTGAGCGCATTAGATCATCGCCACTGATTTGCTTGAGCACATATCCCGATGCTCCCGCGCGGATAGCGGAAAAAAGCATCTCGTCTTCAGCGTAAGATGTCAGCATAATTACCTTGGTATCGGGAAAATTGCGCGTGATTTCTTCACAAGCCTCAATGCCCGAAATTCCTGGAAGGCGGATGTCCATTAAAACAATATCAGGTCGCAAACGCCCAACCTGCTCAATTGCATCTTTTGCGCTGCCGGCCTCACCCACAACTTCAAACAGAGGGTTATGCTCCAACAAGGAACGTAACCCCAAACGGACAACTTCATGATCGTCTACCAATAGAATATGTTGCTTTGGCATGGGTGATAATCTCCTCTAATGTCAGTATAGCGGATACAAGATTTATTGGCAAGCAGACTTAAGCATCAATCCACAGTGAGACGGGGCAATGGTCCGATCCCTGAACGGTATCATGAACAACAACGTCATTAACCTGTGGCATTAGCGGCGTGGACACCAGATAATAGTCCAGACGCCAGCCGATGTTCCGGCCGCGGGCGCCAAAGCGATACGTCCACCAGGTGTATTGTACGCGGTCAGGATACAACCGCCGAAAAGCATCAACGAATCCATTGTTTAAGTAACGATCCACCCAGGCGCGCTCTTCTGGTAAAAAGCCCGATGTATTTGCGTTCTCTTTAGGGTTAGCCAAATCAATTTCTTGATGAGCTGTATTGAAATCGCCGGTAATAACAACTTTTTCACCAGTTGCATGGATCTGATCGCACTGTTCAAGCAAGAGGCGGTAGAAATCTAATTTATATTCAACGCGATCATGTCCGCGCTGTCCGTTTGGGAAATAGATGTTATAAAGCCAAAACCCCGGCAAATGCACGCGGATCACTCGACCTTCTATGTCAAATTTGGGCTCGCCCAACCCCAAATTATGAGATTGGAGCGGAACACGATAATAGGTCAGCACGCCGCTATAGCCAGGGCGTTCTGCTGGATTCCAGATAGCCTGATAACCCGGCAAATCCCGCTGGAGCTCATCCACTTGTTCGGGACGGGCTTTGATTTCCTGTAAGCAAATCAGGTCAGCATCCTGCTGTTGTAACCAGCTCAAGGCGCCCTTGGTTGTGGCTGCTCGAATTCCATTCACATTCCAGGTAATAATGTGCATTGTTTGTACTCTTTCTGTTCAGTGTGTGGTAAACTTATTTTAATCAGGAGAGATGACCTAATGGAAAAAACGCCTCGCCCTTTGATTGTCTATATCGAAGATGATGCCGAGATGATAGACCTTGTGACTCTCATTTTAAGCCGTCGCGGCTTTGAAGTAAAGGGCGCGCATGGCGGAAGACAGGGGTTGGACCTGGTTCAGAAAGAAATACCAGCCTTAATTTTGCTGGACTTGATGATGCCTGACATTGATGGGTGGGATGTGTATCACCAGCTCAAGGCCAATGATGCGACCCGAACCATTCCGGTGATTGTGATTACCGCAAAAGCACAAGCCATTGATCGTGTCTTAGGTTTGCATATTGCCAAGGTGGATGATTATATTAGCAAGCCGTTCCGACCTCAGGAACTGCTGGACAGCGTGGAGCGCGTTTTGAAGTCCACCGAATCACAGCCGGGCGAGTGACACCAGACGCCTATGAAACGGGTATCCATTCGCAATCAGCAAAACCCAGGGATCGAAATCCAAGCCGAACGCTGCGAGACGTTTATCAGTCAATTTAAGGGCCTGATGCTTCGCCCGTCCATTGGCGAGTATGAAGGGCTGCTGTTTTATGAGGCAGGAGAAAGCCGAATAAATACGGCCATTCACATGTTGTTTATGCGATTCGATATTACGGTTATCTGGGCGGATAAGCAAAAACGGGTTGTTGATGTCAAGCTGGCAAAGGCCTGGCGGTTAGCCTATGCCCCTCAGGCACCAGCTTGCTATACGCTGGAATTGCATGCCAATCGCATTGCTGATTTTAAAATCGGAGATCAATTAGTTATTGAAAATGTATAAGCGGTTATTTTTGTTCTTTGTTTTGATTCTTATTCTGATATCCGGGCAGCAGCCGGTACAGGCGCAGTCCGAAGGGCCAATCTACATTGTGCAATCTGGCGATACCATGGGGAGTGTTGCGGCTAGATTTGGGATCAGCGTTGACCAGCTCGTTCAGGCAAATCCGTCTGTCGATCCCAATTTAATGCCGATTGGAACGGAATTAATCATCCCTGGTCTTGAGGGGGTTACCGGCGTCTTAACCTCAAAGACCATTGAAATTGGGGAATCTTTTTATCCACTTAGCCAGGAATATCGGATTTCACCTGTGCAGTTGGCGAGAATTAATCGGATTACCAGCCCGGCAGAAGCCTATGCTGGTTTTGCTCTGATTGTTCCAGAACCGCAGATCGAACAGCCCAATTTACTCCCGGTTCGTTTCAGCATCGGGCAAAGCTCGCTTGAATTAGCAGTGCTTAGCAATGCCAATCCCTGGGTACTGAACAACCAAAGTAATAAACCGGGTTGGTCAATTCTCCCGGGTGAGACGGTTTATATTCCAACTAACGAAACAAATGCTGCTGCACCAGCCAGCAGCTTGATAAACAATCTGGTCATTTCTCCGCTGCCGCTTGTTCAGGGAGAAACTGCCGAAATCAGAGTGCAGGCCTCTCAGAATGTTCAGCTAACCGGAATGCTGAATGGCCGAGAGCTGCACTTTTTCCCCGCCGAAGAGAACAGCTATGTAGCCATTCAGGGTATCCATGCAATGGCAGATCCGGGGCTGGTTGAATTTTCGCTTCAGGTGACGGCTGAAGGCGGTGAAAGCTGGGGGATTGACCAGTGGGTCATTTTGGAAGCCGGTTATTACACAACCAACACCCGTTTGATTGTTGACCCGGCTACAATTGATTATGAAAACACCCAGCCAGAAGATGAGCTGATCAAAGGCTTTATTACGCCTGCAACAGAAACCCGCTACTGGGATGGTCTGTTTTTGCCGCCGGTTGATGTGCCTGCAAATTACTACCTTGATCCAGATTGCATTACGGACCGATTTGGTAACCGCAGGGCCTATAATGACGGGCCATTTGATTATTATCATACCGGGCTAGACTTGAGCGCCTGCGGCAACACATTGAACATTTACGCTACGGCGCCAGGGGTTGTGGTTTTCAGTGGCCCATTGACTGTCAGGGGTACCTATACGCTCATTGACCATGGATGGGGCATTTACAGCGGCTATGGTCATCAGTCAGAGAGCTATGTCAAAGAAGGCGATATTGTAGAAGCCGGGCAGCTCATTGGACTGATTGGAAATACTGGACGCGTAACCGGTCCGCATTTACACTGGGAGGTTTGGGCTAACGGTGTGCAGGTGCAGCCGCTAGATTGGTTGGCGCAGAGTTATCCATCTACCAGATAATAATTACGGTATAATGGATAAGTTCTGTTAATTTATAAAGACAATGATAGGTGAAAGACAGATGGGTATTGCTCCGCTAAAGCTGCAAGAGAATTACTGGGAAACTTTTCAAATTCGGGAAGACGACCTCGAGTTCCTGTACAATCAGCTACTTGAGCTAGAAACTCCCCTTACGCCTCAAGAATTGATGAAAATGCTGGTGGAAGAACGCACCCGCCAGGAAAAGAACAATCTTGAAAAACAACGACTTGGCACTGGAGCAGTCTTTAAACCCAGCGAACACTATGAGGTTGGGCAAGAGCTGGTCTTTCCGGCGCTGGACTGGCAAAAAGGCCATGTGCTGTCTGTCCGCAAGGGTGTAAACCCTGATGTGGCCGCGTTTGACGTCATAGAAGTTGAGCTAGAAAGCGGACAAAAGAAATCGTTTGCATCCAGCCTTGAGGATCACAACCTCAATCAACCGCTGCCTGTCAGCACAGATGATCCGCTGCTAGATGTGGCCGTGGTTATGAAACGCTTTGGCCGCAGCCTGACAGCCCGACTGACAGAAATGCTGGAAGCCAATGACGAATTGGTTCAAATTGCGGGCAGTTGGTTCCCGCGGGCACTGCTGGTTGATGTGAGCGCCGGACATCTCAACCTGGCAGAGGCTGTTTTGGAGATGGCTGGCGGTGGGCCGCTGGCTACCCGGGCCATTATTGAACAAATTGAACTGCCAACCGACACAAACTCTCGGTTAACAGAGTTTTCGCTCAATCTGGCTTTACAAGAAGATTCCCGGTTTGACGAAATTGGCCCGGCTGGAGAGACGCTCTGGTTCCTGCACCGGCTGGAGCCTGCCGATGTTCAGAATCCGCCAACCTACCTGCGCTATTATCCCATTGAATACGATAACGCTTCGATTGAAAAGGATATTAAAGCCTTTGGAGGGCAGTGTTTTGACGAATTGGAACAGTCTTCTGGTGAGATCGAAGAAGACGTTAACGACGTAACCGTAACGCTGATTTACCCGCACTGGTCTGCGGGTACGCTGCCGCTCACCGGGCAACTGGCGCGCCTGTTCCCAACTGCTTATGAATCGCCCCGAATCCAGTTTGAATTTGTGGATATGGATACACAAAAACGCTTTGCGGGTTGGGTTGTGCGTCCTAATCGGTATGTTTATGGGCTTAAAGAATGGTACACCGCTCAGAACACGTTGCCGGGGAGCTTGATCCATTTACAACGCGGCGAAAAACCAGGCGAAATTTTCATTCGACTGGGGAAGAAGCACCCAACCCGAGAGTGGGTTCGCAGTTTAATTGTGGGCGCCGATGGCGGGTTTGTTTTTGCGATGCTCAAGCAACAAATATATACCGAATTTGATGAGCGCATGATTGTATTTATCAAAGACACTGAAGACCTGGCGGGTTTGTGGGAGCAAACCAATTCTCCCAAGACAAACCTTGATCAGGTCATCAGCCAGATGGTGCGCCAGCTATCCAAACTCAGCCCGCAGAGCCATGTGCACGCCCAAGAGCTTTATGCTGCAGTCAATCTGGTGCGGCGGTGTCCGCCGGGCGCCATTTTGAATATATTATTTAATCGTCCCTGGGCCATTCACCTGGGCGATTTATATTTCCGACTGGAAGACGAAGATCAGGAGTAGCCCCATGACCACCCCGCCGCGCTTCAGCCTGGTAAAGCCAACCACACAGACACCATTTCACATTGATTTTACCTGGTGGAAAGATCATGACAGCAACTGGCGGGTCTATTTGCTTAGCTGCCTGTGTGAAGAACATCAGGCTGCCTATCAAAATCTGGAAGGCGAAACCTGGATTGATTGGATTGATCCCGAAACAGCAGAAGTTCAAACCCTGGATGGCCTGCAACATATCCTGGTTACGCACTGCGCCCGGCAGCCCGAATTTGTGACCAATTTTACGACTGTTGTTGATGGGGTCTTCAGGGTTTTACTGGCCGCTGGCAATACACCCATGACGCCCGCCGAACTGGCTGAAAAATTAGACCGTCCAGCTGAGACAATTTTGCGAACATTGGCCGGGCCACAAGTGTATAAAGGGATCAGACCCGTCAGCACGCGTTAGTTTTTATTCACGCCCCTGTAGCTCAATAGGACAGAGCGCCGGACTTCTAATCCGTAGGTTGCGGGTTCGATTCTCGCCAGGGGCGCCAGATTTATCCGCTATATATGCTGGTTTTCCGATTGTGACGATAGCATATATGGCGGTTTTGCGTTTAAGGGCTATAACGGCAAATTTAAGTTTCTGAAAGTCCGCAGTTCTATTCTACAATTCCTGGAAGGGGGGGTGAAGTGTCATTTGTCACCCGTCTTTAGAGGTATTCAAAAAACGCGATAAGAGTACAATAATCAATATCCGTTCCAGAAACCAGATTTACTTATTAGAGGAGGTTAATGATGAATGATGTTTTCTTCGGTGGTGGAATTGTATTAATGCTCATTATTATTTTGCCGATGTCATATTTTATCGGTAAAAGCCAATGTCAAAAGGTAGGGTTGATAAAATGCAGGCAATGCCAGCATGTTGGAGAGCCCAAACCCACCTGGTTCCTGTTCAAAGGATACGTACCCGCTTGCGCAAATTGCCACAGTAAGGAATGGGATAAAGTAGCAAGATAGTTCCTTTTTTCTGGCTCTATGCAAGTAAACAAGTTACCGTTTTTTTGATAATGTGCCCAACTCGCTTAATAGCAAGTAAAGAGAGCCCAAACAAAAGTCAGGGGCGGGAATCCCGTTCCTGCACACTCACACCGGGGAGAATACCAGAATCCCAAGAGTCAGTATTTCAGGATCTCAAAGCGGCGAAAGGGAGATTCGGAAACCAACAAAGTCGATCCCGCAATCAGAACGCCCCCAGCCACGAGAGACACAACAAGCAAGCCCTTGACCGTTGTGCCACGAACCACCGCGCAGATCATCAAGATCGGGTAAGACCCATTCCCACATATTGCCGCTTAGATCCAATGCACCATAAGGGCTGGTGCCCCTGGGGAAGCAACCAACTGCGCTGGTAGCATCAATGCCAGATTCACGGGTATTGGCTTTATCAGGGTCAAATTCAGTTCCCCAGGGGTAGGTACGCCCATCCGTCCCGCGGGCCGATTTTTCCCACTGTTCATGGGTTGGCAGAGCAACCTTGAGTTTGCCGGCCATCAGTTCCTGCCAGGGGCTGCCAGAACAATCCGCTGCACAGCATTTCATGTATTGATTCAGCCAGCGGGTGTATGCCATCGCTTCACACCAACTGATCCCTACCACTGGATGGTTGGGCAAAGTAAAAGGTGACGGCAGAGGAACCGGAGCAGTTCTGGGTTCATTGTCCAGTTCGCCTTTGAAACCCAATGGCATCCAATAATTTACCTCGATTGCCTCAGCCCAGTAGTCCGGGTTAATATAGCCGCCCGATTGAACGAATTGATCAAACTGTGCGACAGTCACGGGGTACTTACCTATCCAGAAGCCCGGCAGGGCGAGGGCTTTCTGATCCTTGCCTTCGCCATAAACAAATTCTCCAGCCGGAACCTCGCAAAAAGACATTGCCTCACAGGTCAACACTTCAGGACGTGGATCCCCCAGGCGGGCCAGGGTATTGCCGGCACGAGCACGCAGTAGCGGGGGTTCTGTACCGGTCATCACAGCCAGTAAGGTGGTTTGAATGCGCCGGCACCGGTCGGGGTGCAAGCCACCATTTTGAATATCGGCCGCGGCGTCGCCGGCCAGTATGACCGCAGCAGCAGCGCCAGATTGCGTCAACCGGTCCAGGACTTCACCGGCTACCTGGTCAAGCTGTTGCACAAAACCCAGATAGCCCAGGCTCAATAACAAGACCTCATTCCAGGCTGCTTTGCCGACATAGGGCTGGATATTTGCCATCAAGGTGTCGACATTGCCCTGCCCGCGCAAAGCGATCGCCACCCCCGCCAGGTATTCTTCAAAGGTCAGGTGAATGAACCCATATTCGCCCGGGCCGCGTTCCAGCAGCAAGCCGGTATGCTCATGCACATCGGCCAGAAAGTTGTTGGCGGCCTGCTCCGGGTCAGCCTCACCCCGCTCAGCGTATATCGCCTGGAGTTTGCGCTTCAAGTCCTCCCGCTTCACCAAGCCCACCCCAGGACTGACCTCATGCATCCACAAGGCCAATGGCGCCAGGATGCGCACCGTCTGGATGACATCCAAATCCTTGCCGGTTGAACGTCCCGTCAGGCTGCGGGCTTTATTCCAGACCGAGAGCATCGTTTTGACATACTGCTCGTACAATTCCACCCGGCGTTCCGGCAGGGTGACACCCTGGCGTTTCATCACCGCCAGGATTGTCAGCAGCAGCGGATTGGCCGCCAACTTCCGGACGCCCGGATTATGTTGAATGGAGTCCAGCAGTTCGGTCTTTTCTTTCTCGGCTTCGAGGCCGGCGATCTGGCTGCCGGCAGCATGCGCCTGGCGCTCCAGGGCGCTGGTCCAGCGTTCAACAAATAACTGGATTTCTTCATCGTCAAAATCAATCAGTGTCCCCTCAATCAGGTCGTCTGCATTGGGGCGAACCTCACGATAGCCAATGATCCGGCTGGTAATCACAAACTTGTTGCCTGAGCGGCGGTGGAAATTGTAGAACTGCACGGCTCGTTCCACCACAGTCACGCGCAGCCCTTGATCCTTGACTTCATCCAGGCCATCCAGCAGAACCAGCACCCGTCCAGCCTCCAGTGCCTGGCGCAGCATTTCGCTGACCGGCAGATCGCCACAGGTCTGGCAGAAGTAATCGGCAATAAAATCGTCCAGCCGGACATCGCCCGCTTCAAGGGCGTTGGCATAAGCCGCCAGGGGGACCAGCACGGGCAGCCGGTCGCCCAATCCCAAATCCTGGCCCAGGGCAAGTTGAACCGTGAGGTACTTGAGGAAGGTTGATTTGCCGGCACCGGGGTCACCCAACAAAATCAGGCCGGCGTGCTTTTTCAACACATCCAATACAGGCTGTGGCTCGGAAAGGCGGGCCGGATTGGCCTCCTGCTCGGATAGCTTGCGCCCGGCAACGCGAACCTCGGGCTGCCAGGTTTCGCCGCGAGGTAGTTCCAGCCGGGCTTTGAGCGGGATATACAGGTCCAGCAAAGAAAGGCGCAGGGGCACACCATCCAAAACCCCCAAACCCTTTAAGCCCAGATAACAATACTGGTCGTACAGAAACGTGAGGTACCGCCGGGTGGCTTTTTGCAGGTCCCCAGTGAATTGCGGGCGAATCAGGCGTAGCAGGCGGTCGGAATTTATGGTGATTTGAGTGTAGATATTGATTGGCGGTTTATCCGAGCGCAGAAGGTCACGCAGGCCAACCACAAAGGCCACCACCGTCGGGGCCGAAGCGCCCAGCAGGAACCAGAAGCTGCCTGGGGCGTTTTGAAATCCGGGAATCAGAAACCAACTGACCAGGACCACGCCCAGCCAAAGAATACCTGCCAGTAATGCCCATGCCCAACGTTTCATAAACCGCCTCCTGCCCTGCATCAATGGATGGGTTAATTATACATCGGGACGCGAAAAGCCCGGCTGCGAGGAACCGGGCGGCACAGGTTATTAATCCCGATCTTCATTCCCCTGCCCCGCCACGGTTGCGCGGATTGTGATTCAAATCTATAATACTTACACCACC